>ERZ1645192.88-NODE-88-length-57607-cov-7.184442_pt1 | contig 57607 bp, 55 predicted proteins | sample MGYA00575354_ERZ1645192 | MGnify/ENA primary metagenome ERZ1645192 (study PRJEB40844, sample SAMN11349763) | freshwater sediment metagenome | isolation source: river sediment | host: Sediment | place: India: Faizupur Khadar , New Delhi | collected 2017-02-21 ... | reverse complement strand
AAGTTAAGATCCCATCAGGAAAAAGTAGGTAAGGCTTCCTTATCTGTGAAATTTTCCAATAAAATGAAAAAGCGATAAGCAACAATTCACTATGTGGGAATTAAGTGTGTGTGTTATAATTTATAGGAAGGTTTAATATTTAATGATTTTTTTTACTATTGTCCGATAAATGCAACATATTATTAAATGCCTATCTGCCGGTGTTAAGTAGCGCTCCTTAACAACAGAACCTGCTTATCTTTTTATGTTCAGATGCTTTGTAATTGATTGGTAGGTGCTTTTACGTTTGTATTTTACTAACTATGCAGAATTTTATAGACAATCTATATTTCATCTATTTTCAAATTATTCATACTTATTTTCCCCAATTATCTCTATCCAAACTACGAAAATGTATGGCTTCTGAAAGATGTTCTATCTGAATATCGGCACTATTATTTAAATCGGCAACGGTACGACTTACTTTTAATATGCGATCATAAGCGCGTGCTGATAAGCCTAATTTTTCCATGGCCACTTTTAATAAGGTTTGTCCATCTTTCGATATAACACAATGCTTTGCAACTAATTTCGATGTCATTTGTGCATTGCAATAAATTCCTTTTTGATTTTGAAATCTTATTTCTTGTATTTTTCTTGCCTTAATCACTCTTTCTCGTATGGTGCTGCTGTTTTCTCCTTTGTTTTTTTCTGCCAATTCTTTAAAATGAACCGGTATTACTTCTACATGTAAATCGATTCTATCCATCAAAGGACCGGATATTTTATTCAAATATCGTTGCACTACTCCGGCCGCACAGCTACACTCTTTTTCAGGATGATTATAATATCCACAGGGACAAGGATTCATCGCCGCAATAAACATAAACGAAGCCGGATATTCTACCGTCATTTTTGAACGAGAAATACAAACCGATCTTTCTTCCAACGGTTGACGCATAACTTCTAAAACCGTACGTTTAAATTCAGGCAGTTCATCTAAAAACAATACTCCGTTATGAGCTAATGATATTTCTCCGGGCTGAGGATTAGACCCTCCGCCTACCAATGCTACATCCGAAATGGTATGATGCGGTGCACGAAACGGACGTATGGAAATCAAGGCAGCATGCTTTTGCATTTTACCGGCAACAGAATGTATTTTAGTTGTTTCCAATGCCTCTTGTAAGCTTAAAGGTGGTAAAATTGAAGGTAATCGTTTTGCTAACATTGTTTTTCCGGAACCCGGAGGTCCGATTAATACTGCATTATGTCCTCCGGCTGCTGCTATTTCCAACGCTCGTTTTGTATTTTCTTGACCTTTTACATCCTCAAAATCAAATTCATATTCATTCAGATTCTTATAAAACTCTTCTCTTGTATTTACTACGGTCGTTTGTAGCAAAACTTCCCCGTTAAAAAAATTGATTACTTCTTTTATAGTTTTTACTCCATATACTTCAATTCCATCTACTATGGCTGCTTCCTCAGCATTGGCTTCAGGTAAAATAAAACCTTTAAATCCCTGTTTACGTGCTTCTATCGCAATCGGTAACGCTCCTTTGATAGGCTTTAATTCACCATCTAAGGATAATTCACCCATAATAATATATTGTCCGATAGTATCTCCTTTTATTTGTTCTGAGGCGGCTAATATACCTATGGCTATGGTTAGATCGTAAGCCGAACCTTCTTTACGAATATCAGCAGGGGCCATATTAATGACAATTTTTTTTCCGGGAATTTTGTATCCGTAGAATTTTAGTGCCGAATCAATACGTTGTTGACTTTCTTTTATGGCACTATCGGGTAAGCCTACTAAAAAAAAACTTATCCCAATTTCTACATTAACTTCTACTGTGATAGTTATGGCATTAATGCCAAAGATAGAGCTTCCAAATGTCTTTACAATCATAGCTTGTATAATTTTTACAAAATTATATAAAATATTTTTATTTTATGTGTTTATATAATTTTTTTTTATTATTTTTGTTGAACAAAATAAGTATCAACTATTATAGATATAACCATGTTTTATTCAGAATTGCAAATAGCATCAAATTTAGATAAACTTGTTGATGTCGAACATTTTATTATTAACTTAATGGATAATTTTTGTATTAATGAAGATTATTTAGGAATCATTACCACACCCCTGATTGAAGCCGTTAATAATGCAATTGTTCATGGTAATAAAAGTGAACCATCAAAAAAAGTAACTATTACGTGTCAATTATCCAACAAAGATATCACTTTTTCGGTAGCTGACGAAGGTAAAGGATTTGATTATGAGAAATATATATCTGAAAAAGTTGAGAATACTACTACAAATGGATTATCTATAATAAAACTCTTAACCAACGATATTCAATTTTTCGAGAATGGAAGTACTATTTCTTATACGTTACAGATTCCTTTTCAAATACAAAAAGAAAGAGATTCAATAACTTCTACTATTAATAAATCAACAGAACAAATTAAAAATGTGATGTAGTAGTTTGATGATATTTATCTTAATCGATTTAATTTCAATTTGCTATAATTTTTTCTTTGCTCTCTCAAATTCATCCATCAATGAAATCTACTATATACTTTATCAATAATAATATCTCATTTCATCTTACAAACAAAAAAAAAATACGTCAATGGATATCGGCAACAGCATTGGAAGAAAACAAATTTGTTGGACATATTACTTTTATTTTTTGTGATGATGAATATTTAACCGATATTAATATTAGATATTTAAAATCTGATTATTTGACTGATATTATTACGTTTAGTTATAATGAAGACCAAATTATATCAGGTGACATTATGATTAGTATTCCACGTGTGAAAGAAAACGCCAAAATTTATAAAACATTTTTTCCGAATGAACTTTTACGAGTGATGATTCATGGCATTTTACATCTATGCGGATACAAGGATAAAAGTGAAAATGAAAAAATGAAAATGCAAGAAAAAGAAAATTATTATTTAGGTAAATACTGTTAAATCCTCATCATAAAATATTTATATTTTATGTTTCATGTGAAACTTTTTTTATGAACTATATAAAATACACCGATATATATGATATAATAGTTGTAGGGGCAGGACATGCCGGATGTGAAGCTGCGAAAGCTGCTGCTTCTTTGGGTTCTAAAACTCTTTTACTTACTATGAATCTCAATACATTTGCTTTTATGTCGTGTAATCCTTCCATTGGAGGTATTGCAAAAGGACAAATTGTAAGAGAAATTGATGCATTGGGAGGTTATACCGGAATTATTGCCGATAAAACAACCATACAATACAGAATGTTAAACCGATCAAAAGGTCCCGCCATGTGGAGCCCCCGTACACAAAATGATAAGTATAAATATTCAATGGAATGGAAAAAAGAACTTATCAATACGAATTTTCTCGATATAAGAGAAGATACTGTTATTGAACTTATCATTAAAGATAATCACGTTTATGGAATTAGAACCAAGCTAGGTGCAGAAATATCAGCCAAAGCCGTTATTCTTACCAATGGTACCTTTTTAAATGGGGTTATTCATATAGGAGAAAGAAACTTTGTAGGTGGGCGTTTGGGAGAAAATGCTGCAAAAGGATTAACAGAAAACTTACAATCTTATGGATTTATTAGTGATAGATTAAAAACGGGGACCCCTGTTCGTATTGATGGAAGAACCATAGATTTTTCTAAATTAGAAGAACAAAAGGGCGATACTTATACTATAGGCTTTTCTTTTTTGCGTACACCTTCCCTGTTAAAACAAAAAAGTTGTTGGATAGGCTATACCCATAAAAAAGTACATGATGTTTTACGCAAAGGTTTTGATAAATCTCCTTTATTTCAAGGACGTATACAAGGAATAGGACCTCGCTATTGTCCATCCATTGAGGATAAAATTGAACGTTTTTCCGGAAAAGATTTACATCAACTTTTTCTTGAACCCGAAAGTGAAGAAGGAATAGAATATTATTTAAACGGATTTTCTTCTTCTTTACCTGAAGAAATTCAAGTAGAAGCATTACATCTTATTCCCGGTTTTGAAAAAGCACACATATTAAAACCGGGTTATGCTATTGAATATGATTACTTTCCCCCCACACAATTGAAATCGAATCTTGAAACTAAATTAATCCAAAACCTATTTTTTGCAGGACAAATAAATGGGACAACCGGCTATGAAGAAGCCGCATGTCAAGGGTTAATTGCAGGAATTAATGCACACAGAAAATTAAAAAATCTTGAATCCATCATTCTGGGAAGAGATTCTTCATATATTGGAGTCTTGATTGATGATCTGGTTACTAAAGGTATTGATGAGCCTTACCGAATGTTTACGTCTCGGGCCGAACATCGTATTCTATTACGACAGGATAATGCTGATTTAAGATTAACCCCTCTTGGCTATGAAATTGGTCTCATTTCTGAAGAAAGATTCAATTTATTTATCAATAAAAAAAATAAAATATATTCTTTCATTAATTTTCTATCCAATCAAAGCGTTAGTCCATTTGAAATTAATGATTTCTTAAAAGAAAATCATTCTTCCGAAATACAACAAAAAATTAAAATTTCCAAACTGCTACTGCGCCCCGAAGTAAGTTTACAAAATCTTCTGTTATATTGTTCTGTTATTAAGAATTACATTATTAATAATGAATATTCTCAAGATGAACTGGAAGAAGTAGAAATACTAATTAAATATGAAAACTACGTTGCAAAAGAAAAAGAATTTGCTGAAAAAATAAATAATTTAGAAAAAATAAAACTTAATCCTGATTTTGATTATAACAACATACAATCTTTATCAACCGAAGCAAGGCAAAAATTAAGTAAGATAAAACCTCTCACGCTTGGACAGGCTTCTCGCATTAGCGGAGTCTCTCCATCTGATATCTCTGTTTTATTAGTTTTATTAGGCAGATAAACGTTTCATATGAAACAAATGAATATCTATTTGGTATATAGATTATTATATTGTTATTTAAAAATTATGTCCTGATTTTTTTGCTATCTATTTTGTTTAAAATTTAATTTTAGCCTTTTTAGAACACTTTTTTTAAAAAAATGACATTTACTATTCGTTTTAAAAAAAAAGCTTTTATTTTTAATGTTTTTTATTGCCTTGTATAATAATTATTTAGACTAAAAACAAAAAAAAGGATTGATAATGTCAATCCTTTTTAAAATTTTCTATTAAATTATATTTATTTAACAATATTAATTTTTCTGATAATTTCTCCCTTTTGGGTGATTGCTTTAACCGTATATAAGCCATTTTTATAAAGAGACACATTCAATGAAAGTGAAGCCTCATTTGTTTCGGCAGAGTATACACGTTGTCCCATCATATTGTAAATTTCAACTTTTTGAATAAGATTGTCCGAAGTAATGGTTATTTGATCATTTGCGGGATTGGGGTATATTTTTATTGCATCGTCTGTTTTGATATCTTCGATAGATGATGAATCAACAATTACATAGGCAGACCCTAATATTTTTATATTATCCAAAATAAACATTCCTCTTGAAGCTTGACTATTGGTTGTTAAACGAAAAGCAACATAAACATCCTTTCCTTTATAAGCTGATATATCAATACTTCTATTGTAGGGATAAACCGGTTCATTCGGGGCTAAGAATTTTTCTGATAAAACTTCATGCAGTTTAGTAAAATCTGCTATTTGATTGCTTTTATCAGAGATAAGTATCTCATAGGATTCGTATTGAGTAGCCGGATAACTTTGTTGAAAACAAGAGGCGGCATTCCATTGTAAATATACAGGATAGGATGAATTATTGATATGACATTGAGGTAAAACAAGCCATCTGTCAGCAGCTATACTTAATCCTTCATTAAATCTCGAATATGAAAAAACCGCAAATATTCCCCATACTTTTGGAAATAAAGTTGCACCTCCTACTCCTACTTTCCAAACAAAATCACCGAAAAGTGATTCGTAATTTAAACTTTGTGCCATGGTTGCAGCATCTTGTTTATACATTTTATAATCCGATGTAGCCCAATATACAGAATCCACAAGACTTGGATCATCAAAATCAAATACAACAAAATTGCTGTCATCTCCTACCCAAAAAGAAATAGTTTCCGATTCATTATTATCGGATAATTCATCTCCTGAAGCAGCTGTAATAAATTTTAATGTGTTTACGGATTGCTCGCTTATATTAATTTGCGTATCGAATGTATATAATACTGTTTCTTTTGATTTAACCAATGGAATTATTCCGTTTACAGGAGTTCCGCCGTTCAAAATATAGGAAACAGGTACATTTGAAGCATCGGTTCTTCCATTATTTCTTACTTTTATAGTAACAGGGATATTTTTATTGATTACATAGAGATCTGAACTATCAGTTTGTGGCATTGGTGATACAAAATTTAAAGCTTCAATATCCACACCGGATATTACAGCCTCAATCGAAATAAAGTCAAAAGCCCACGGATTCGTACAGGTGGGAGATTCAAAAACCCATGCAACTTTTACATTTTTCCCTTTGTATGAATCCGGAATAGCCACATCTAAGGTAGTACTGTCTAAATTTTCATCCGGATAAGGTTGTGGTAATGTATTGGTATCTGTCCATATAGTAACCCAATTAGTTCCTCCGTCATCTGAAATGCGAACAGAGTGTGTTCCATCTGATACATGATAGGAATAAAATGAAACTATATTTGTTCTTGTTGTATTAAGTAAGGTTACTTCTTTTGAAATAAGCCATTCGTTATACGTTCTACCTGAAGTAGCTTCAAAACCAACAAGATATTTTCTATCAATAGGTTTTATTACTGTAGATCCATCAGGGAAGCTTGTTTTTATTCTCCATAATGAACCTCCTGAAATTTTTGTTAAAGGAGTCCAGCCTATAGGATAATCTTGTCCTGTTCCTGAAGGCAAAGGATTATCGTCAAAACTTTCTCTTAATACAACTTGTGCATTAACTTGCAAAAAAGCAATTGCACAGATTAATGTTATAAATTTTTTCATATCGTATGTTATTTAAATTATAAAGCTATTATGTTAGATTTACAAAAGTACAAAAAAAAACACAATAAATAAATATTCGTTAAATTATTTTATACAGACACATTATATTCCCTTAATGCGTGATTTAATGTTGTTTTTTTATCGGTCGATTGTTTTCTTTTCCCAATTATTAATGCACAAGCCACCGAAAATGTTCCGGCAGGAAAGTCTTTTGCATAGGCTCCAGGTATAACAACCGATCTACTCGGAACAACTCCTTTATATTCTACAGCTTCATGTTGACTTACATCTATTATTTTAGTTGATTGTGTTAAAACTACGTTGGCTCCCAACACGACCTCTGATTCTACTTTTACCCCCTCTACAACGATACATCTGGAACCAATAAAGCAGTTATCTTCTATAATCACCGGAGAAGCTTGTAAAGGCTCCAAAACACCCCCTATGCCTACTCCTCCACTGATATGAACATTTTCTCCTATTTGAGCACAAGAACCTATCGTTGCCCACGTATCTATCATGCTACCTTTACCCACATAAGCACCAATATTTACATAAGACGGCATTAAAATAACTCCTTTTTCCAAATAAGAGCCATAACGTGCTATTGCATGAGGAACAACTCTAACTCCTTGTTGTTTGTAATTTTTTTTCAATGGTATTTTATCATGAAATTCAAAAGGTGCACATTCAATCAGCTGCATATCCTGGATTATAAAATAAAGCAGTATGGCTTTTTTAATCCATTCATTAATATTCCATTCATTATTAATTTTTTCAGCAACACGTATTTTTCCTTTATCAAGCGCTTCTATCGTTTCCTTGATAGCTTTTTGTGTGTTTGTATGCGTTAATATTTCTCTATTATCCCAAGCGGATTCAATAATTGTCTGATGCGTTATTTTCATATTGTATTATTGTATTTAAATAATTATTAAGAGGATACATTTTTTTGAATGTATCTACACAAAATTCCATGAAATGGGGGTCCAATACTTCCTCATTGCTTATGGGTTTCCCCACTGTATAATGCTTATGTTTCAACAAATCTATGTGTTGAAAATCTGAAGGATACCCTTTAGGTGCTTTTTTTAATTTATCTTCTTCACCCAATACGGTAAAAGTAGACATAAATTCTTTATTATGAACTATCGAAAGAAAATTTTCGGTATTATAATATATTTCTTGCCTGATTTGTGATACAATTTCTTTCTCCGGAGACCACAAACCTCCGGCTAATAAAGATGCATCATTTTGTAAATGTAAATAATAACCAGCGTATTTACTTGATTTTCCTCCTTTTGTAATATACACTCCAAAATGATTTTTAAATGGCATTTTATTAGGAGAAAAACGTATATCTCTGTAAATTCTAAAAATTGATGTTTTAGATGTTTCTTTTAAAACATGACTATCAAACTTTGCGATATTCTCAATTAATTCATTCGTAAATACGCTGATTATCGACAAGGATTCTTCGTACAAACTACGATGACTCGAAAACCAATCTCTGGTATTATTCTGTTCAAATTGTGATAAAAAATCAAATACAATGGGTTGTATTTTCATTTCATCATTTTTAAATACTTAGAACGGCAAATCATCTTCTTCTGCCATAAAAGGAGGTAGTTCCGGTTCGTTAATTGATTGTCCTTGTGGTTCATTTGTTGGGGACTTTCCCGCATTGTCGTTAGCATCGCTTTTAGAACCTAACATTGTAAAAGAATCTGCTACTATATCAATAGCATATTTTTTTACTCCATTGTCTTCCCATGTTCGAGAACGTATTTTCCCTTCAACATAAATTTGTTTCCCTTTGGTTAGATACTTTTCAGCAATTTCTGCCAAATTTCTCCAACAGGTAACATTATGCCATTCGGTTACATCTTTACGTCCACCCGACTTGTCTTTGTAAGACTCTGTTGTTGCTAAGGAAAATTTTGCGACTTTAACTCCATTTTCAATGGTTTTTACTTCCGGGTCTTTTCCTAAATGCCCGACTAAAATAACTTTGTTAATTCCTGACATGATACAATTTTTTTTGGTTAATAATAATTTGACATGCAAAGGTAGTTAAAAATAATACATAAATATATAGTTTTATAATATTTTTTATTTTAATAGAATTTTTCTTGATTAAATTTAAAAAAATGTTATTTTTGCACTTATTTTTCAATATTTTAAAATAAAAATGATCATACCGACACTTCACAAAGGGGATACAATAAGTATCATTGCTCCTGCACGTAAAATATCACTAAAAGAATTGGAAGATAGTATTTCTCTTTTTGAATCATATGGATTAAAAGTTGTTTTAGGAAAAAATATTGATAAAAAATATCATCAATTTGCCGGAACTGATTATGAACGAGCTGCCGATTTTCAGGAAGCTTTAGATAATCCTGAAATAAAAGCTATTTTTTGCGCCAGAGGAGGTTATGGAAATTTACGCATTATTGATATGCTTAATTTTTCAGCTTTCATACAATATCCAAAGTGGATATGTGGGTATAGTGATACAACCGTAATTCATTCTCATTTGCATAGTTTGGGATTCCCAAGTTTACATTGCACTATGCCTATAAATATTTCAAAAAAATTATTTGATACTGAAACTATTAAAAGCATGATGCATGTTTTATTTTATGGAAATATACACTATGAAATAGCTCCTCATCCATTAAATAAATTAGGTACAGCCAAAGGTAAATTATGTGGAGGAAATCTATCTTTACTTTATGCTTTAAATAACTCTTCTTCTGATATTAAAACGGAAGGAAAGATTTTATTCATTGAAGAATTGGATGAATATCTTTATCATGTTGACAGAATGATGTTAAATCTTAAACGTAGCAATAAGCTTAATAATCTGGCAGCTCTTATCGTTGGCGGAATGTGTCAAATGAACGATAACACCATTCCCTACGGAAAAAATGCTGAAGAAATCATACTTGAACATGTTCATTCTTACAATTATCCGATTTGTTTTGGATTTCCGGCAGGTCATATAAACGATAACAGAGCTTTACTTTTCGGCCTTCAAACCGAAATAGTAATTACAACAAATAATGTCAGATTAATAAACGGATAATATGTCATATAAAAAAGCCAGGCGAAAAAAAAGATTACAGAAAATATTCATTTTTATTTTAGCTGTTTTAGGGTTGCTAAAACTGTTATTTGAAAATGAAATCTATACTTTTGCTCATGACGATATTAAATTTTTAGGCCAATTTTCGATAAATGTTTATGGTCAATATTATTGGTTTTTCAAATCAGCTGTTTTTATTCTTTATATTGTAAATGCCCTTTTATTAACATTTATACTTAGAAAACATAAACTTATAGAATTACATAGATATTTCCCCTCTATATTTTATTTGTTATTATTTTTATTTTTTTTAAAAACAAGTTTTTTTATTCCTTTATGTATTAATAGTCTAATAATACTTTTTTTACTGTCTCCCTTTTTAAAAATAAGCGAGAAAGACTATAAAGAAAAAAATGGCATCGTTTTCGGAATCTTTTGCGGGATAATAATGTTAATATATGCTCCTTTCATTTTTTATTTTTTACTTATTTTTTTGATATTCATATTAAATAATTTTTATAATTGGCGCAGCTATGTCTTGCCTTTATTAGGATTAATCATTACCTATATTTATTTTTTCAGTATTCTTTATTTGATTGATTTTAATTACTTTAATATTTTATGGGAATCTTATATTTTCCAATTTAGACTTACCACTTCATTTAGTTATGCTTCTTATCAAATTATTTTATATTCCATTTTGTTCGTACTTTATTTGTTTTTTTCGTATTCAATTTTTTCTCGCTCTGCCAATATGAATATTTTTATTCGTAAAAAATATTATTTTTTCCTCCTAAGTTCATTATTTGCATTGTTTTTTTGTTTCTTATTTAGAGAAGTACAATCCATTGGGTTTATTTTATTTTTAACTCTTTTATCGTCAATGGGAGGTATTTTATTTAGTGGTACTAAAAAATAAGAGTATGCTTACATCATGTTATAACATTAATCAACTTGAAGCCGGATGTGACGAAGCCGGAAGAGGATGTTTAGCGGGTCCCGTATTTGCTGCTGCTGTTATTTTTCCTCTTAATTATTCAAACGGGTTCATACAAGATTCAAAAAAATTATCTGAAAAACAAAGAAATGAGCTTAGAATTGTTATTGAAAATGAAGCTCTTTGCTGGGCTGTGGCAAAAATAAATGCAGATGAAATAGATAAAATTAATATTTTGCAAGCCTCCATTAAAGCCATGAATATCGCTTTAAATAAATTAAATGTCAAACCTAATTTTATCCTAATCGACGGGAATCGTTTTCATACCGATTTAACAATTCCTTATCTATGTGTTGTTAAAGGCGATGCCACTTATTTATCAATAGCGGCTGCTTCAATTTTAGCTAAAACATATCGCGATGATTATATGCAATGTCTTCATAATAAATATCCATCATATGCTTGGAATAAAAATAAAGGATATCCTAGTTGTGAACATAGAAATGCAATTATAAATCATGGTATTACAGAATATCACCGAAGGTCTTTTCGTTTAATCCCATCACAATTAAGATTAAATTTATAATATTTTTGGTAAAAAATATCAACTGCATTTAAAATAATACTAATTTTGCACGCATATCAATCAAGGTGTATTAATGGACAATGATGACTATTACGAGCCCCGTAATGTATTAATAAAAATACTATTAAATATTTAAAATAACCTATTATCTTTATTTCTATGGAGATATTAATTATCTTATTATTAATTTTATTCAATGGTTTGCTTTCCATGTCGGAATTTGCTTTGATTTCCTCCAAAAAAATTAAACTGGAAACAAATGCTAAACAAGGGAAAAAAGGTGCTATAAAAGCTTTAAAGCTATTGGAAAAACCCGATAATTTTCTTTCAACCATACAAATGGGTATAACTTTTATAGGAATTCTTACCGGTGTGTATAGCGGTGATACGGTTTCACAATATATTCAAAATTGGCTTTCGATGTTTCCTGCTTTATCATCCTATGTCGGATTGATTGCCAATACAATTATTGTTATTGTTATTACTTTTTTTACTATTATTTTAGGTGAACTGATACCTAAAAAATTAGGAATGATTTTCCCCGATAGGATTATTCAAAAAGTATCCGGTTTTATGACCTTTTTCTCCAAAATATTTTCTCCTTTTACCTGGCTGTTAACAAAAACAGTTCATGTAATCATGAATTTTTTAAATTTAAAATCTTTCGACGATAATAAAATTACCGAAGAAGAAATATTAGCCGCCATAGAACAAGGCACTAGCGATGGTGAAATACAAGAAGTTGAACAAGATATTGTAGAAAGAGTTTTTGACTTGGGAGATAGAGATGTAGAATCACTGATGACTTACCGAAATGAGATAATTTTTATCGATATCAATGATTCCAATGAAAAAATCAATACTATCATTTATAATTATATGCATAGTTATTATCCGGTTATTGATGGTAATATTGATAAATTATTGGGTGTTGTTTATTTACGCGATTTGTTCGATTGTATATCAAAGGAAAATTATGATCTTAAAAAATATATTCATACCCCTCAATACATACCCGAAACTACAAGCGCTTACAATGTATTAAAACTTTTTAAAGAATCTAAAATTTATTATGCTTTCATCATCGATGAATTCGGTTCTTTGCAAGGAATGGTTACTGCTGTAGATATTATGGAGGCTTTGGTAGGTAAAATCAGTCATCTGCAAGAAAACGAAGAAACCATTATTCAAAAAGAAGACAATGCCTGGATAACCGACGGTCAATACCCTTTTTATGATTTTCTCTCACATTTCGATATGGAAGATTTATTCCCCGATAATGATTATAATACCTTAAGCGGACTTATTTTAGAAATAACCGAGCATATCCCTCAAGTAGGAGAGAAAATACAATGGAAAAAATTTGAATTTGAAATTTTAGAAATGGACGGTGCTCGTATAGATAAAGTATTGGTTAATATAGTTTCGAATACAGATACAGAATAAGATTATTTATCTCATTTGATATTGTGAAATAAATTCGTAACATCATCATCTTCTTCAATTTTCTCTATTAATTTTTCTACTTCAGCCCTTTGTTCTTCCGTTAATTCTTTTACATCAGTAGGGATGCGTTCAAATTGGAATGTTTTTATTTCAAAATGATTCTCTTCTAAATACTTTTGTATAGGTCCAAAACTTTGAAAATCCGCATAAATCATTATCTCATTTTCTTCCGCAAATACTTCTTCTACTCCATAATCTATTAATTCAAGTTCCAGCTCCTCAATATTTATATCCGGTCTGGCATGGATTTTAAAACTACATTTCCTTTCAAACATAAAATCCAACATTCCTTGAGTCCCCAAAGAACCCCCGAATTTATTAAAATAAGAACGTATATTGGCAACAGTTCGTTGATGATTATCGGTTGCGGTTTCAATTACTAAAGCGATACCGTGTGGTGCATATCCTTCATATACTAATTCTTTATAATCGCTTGTGTCTTTTTCAAATGCACGTTTAATGGCTCTTTCTACATTTTCTTTTGGCATGTTTTCCGAACGTGCATTTTGAATCAATAACCGTAACCGAGGGTTGGTTTCTGAATCTCCTCCTCCGGCTTTTGCTGCCATAGTTATTTCTTTACCTAAACGCGTGAAAACACGTGCCATATTTCCCCATCTTTTAAACTTTCTCGCTTTACGGTATTCAAATGCTCTTCCCATTTTTTAATTATATTGTAAATTACCTTTTATAAAAATTGTGCAAAAATATCATTTTTTATCTTTACTTTATGACAAATTAAGCATTCGTAGAATAGATTTTTTTGATTTTTCTATTGTCTCTTTATCCAACAAAATTTCATTTTTCTCTTCCGATAAACAGGCATAAATTTTTTCTAATGTGTTTAATTTCATATATTCACAATCATTACATTGACATGTTTTTTCATTTTCTAAAATAAAAAACTCTTTTCCGGGTGCTTCTTTTTGCATGGCATGTAGGATTCCGGTTTCTGTAGCTACAATAAATTGCATATCCTTCGATTGTTTTACGTAGTTAATTAATGCTGTTGTAGATCCTATAAAATCTGCAAATGCTAATATCAATTGTTTACATTCCGGATGAGCTATCACTTTTGCATTCGGATAGTTTTTTTTCATTTCTACCAATTGTTCTACTTTCAGTGTATCATGCACATGACATGCTCCATCCCATAACAACATATCTACTCCCAATTCATTATTTAAATAATTTCCTAAATTACGATCGGGAGCAAATATTACTTTTTCGTCCTTCTTAAAACTTTGTATTATTTTCTTAGCATTCCCTGATGTACAAATAATATCTGAAAGCATTTTGATTTCCGCAGTACAATTGATATACGAAACAACCATATAATCCGGATGCATGTTTTTAAACGCTTTAAATGATTCTGCTGGACAAGAATCTGCTAAAGAACATTGTGAATTTAAATCTGGGAGAAATACTCTTTTGGTAGGATTTAATATTTTTGCCGTTTCTGCCATAAAATAAACTCCGGCAAATACAATTATGTCAGCATGTGTTTTTTGTGCATATTGTGATAAGGCTAAACTATCTCCCAAACAATCGGCTATATCTTGTACTTCTGCTGGTGTATAATAATGAGCTAAAAGTACTGCTTTTTTTTTCTTTTTTAATCGTTTAATTTTATCTTCAATATTCATTGGATTATTATATTTTTAATCTATTATTATTAAATATTGTATTTTTTAATAAAAGAAAATAATGATAATGATAATGTATGTTAATTCTGTTGAAAACTTTTTTATATTTATTATTATTCTGTTAATTTGAAATTTATTTCATTTATATTTTCCATATGCCCTTATTTTTTCTTTCAATTTTTTGTTTAAAAATCTCATATTTTTGTTAAAAAAATAGATTTCTTATTTTATCAACATTTCATAAAAAATTGCAAACAGCTATATAAACTATCGCGGTTGAAAAAATAGAATTTGTTTATTATGATATGTTTTAATTAGTGTATTATTTTTTATAAAACTTGTTTTTAATGTTTTAATTTTTTTAAAAATGCTATAAAAAAATAGTTTTCAACAATACATTTTTGCATTTTTTATTGAATTTGCGTACATGTTTTGCATTTTTTTTTGATGAGTAGATTTAATTCAGCGACTATATTTTGATACTGAAATCTATTTCCACATTGGTACATTTTTTTTATAGGATTTTTGTCTAAGATCATATTTTTCATATCTTCAAGAGAAAGGGGAGATTTTAATTTTGCATATTCTTCGTATGTCATGGAAAGAAACACTACATTTTTATTTATACCTCTGTTATCGAGTAAAAATCCTTTTTTTAAAGGAGTAGGGTAACAATAATTCCCATTTTTAAACACATCACTTGGGTCGGGATAAGAAAGAATTTGTGTCTTATCTTCAGACATAATAACAGCAACATTTTTAGCATAATTTTTCTTTGTTTTATAAATAATTACTGGAGGAACTCCCATTTGATTTGCATTTTTAGGCTTTAAAATGGACTCTTGGCCGAATGATGTTTCTATAAAAATACAAAATATACAAAAAATGATACTACTTACTTTTTTCATCTCCGAATCTTTTTATGTTAATACTGCAAAAGTACTTAAAAATTAATAATAATATTTAAAAAAGATTTAACCAAATTATCTATGAAAGTTTATAATTATGGAAAATTCATGTACTTTTGCATTTGTAATAAGAAAAGATTTTATAAGTACTATACATATGCAACAATTTGATTTAAAAGAAATTAAAGAAATAATTTTTAATAATAAGCCATTAAAAATCAGTAAGGAAGATAAAGAAAGAATAGAGAAAAGTTATGAATTTTTAAAAAATTTTGTTGTAGATAAAGTAATTTACGGTGTAAACACGGGATTTGGCCCGATGGCACAGTATAGAATTAATGATAAAAATTTAAAATCTTTACAGTATAATATTATTCGCAGTCATTCAAGTGGTGCAGGGAATCCTTTACCAGAAATATATGTCAAAGCAGCAATGCTTTGTAGGTTTCAAACCTTTGTTAAAGGAAAATCGGGCGTACATTTAGAAGCATTAGAATTATTACAATCTTTTATCAATAAGAATATTACACCTTATATTCCGGAACATGGCAGTGTTGGTGCCAGTGGCGATTTGGTGCAATTAGCACATTTGGGATTAACAATCATTGGAGAAGGGGAAGTATTCTATAAAGGGATAAAATATCCTACTTCAGAGGTAATGAAAAAAGAAAATTTAAAAGCGCTACAACCTTATATTCGTGAGGGCTTGGCATTTACTAATGGAACCGCTGTGATGACAGGAATAGGTCTTGTTAATTTAATCTATGCCAAGAAATTAGTAAACTGGGCTATCATCGCCTCGGTAATAATGAACGAAATTGCCTCTTCCTATGATGATTTTATGTCGGAAACACTCAATGGTTTAAAAAAACACGAGGGGCAACAAAAAATCGCAGAGACCATGCGAGCTTTTTCCAAAGGGAGTAAATGTTTGAGAAAGCGCGAAATAGAAATGTATAATAAACACAATGAAGAAGTTTTTCAACATAAAATCCAACCCTATTATTCGTTACGTTGTGTTCCTCAAATACTGGGTCCAATATGGGACGAAATTAACAATGCCGAAAAAGTTTTAATTAATGAGTTTCATTCTGTTGACGATAATCCGATAGTAGATTGTGAAACTCAATCGGTGTATCATGGGGGTAATTTTCACGGGGATTATGTTTCCTTTGAAATGGATAAACTTAAAATTGCAATAACAAAACTTACCATGCTAATGGAACGACAAATGAATTATTTATTTCATGATAAAGTGAACCAAATATTACCACCGTTTGTCAATTTAGGCATTTTAGGTCTTCAATACGGAATGCAAGGGGTCCAGTTTACGGCAACTTCTACTACTGCTGAATGTCAAACATTATCCAATCCTATGTATGTACATAGTATTCCTAATAATAATGATAATCAAGATATTGTTAGTATGGGCACTAATTCTGCCTTACTAACAAAACATATCATTGAAAATTCATTTCAAGTTTTATCCATACATTTCATGGCATTGGCACAAGCGATTGATTATTTGAAAATTGAAAAGAAAATGGCATCCGGTTCAAAAAAAGTATACCAAGAAATAAGAGAATGTTTTCCTGTTTTTATTGAGGATATCCCTAAATACAAAGAAATAGAAAAACTAAGCGATTATTTAAAAACACGGGAAATAAATATATAAAGAAGTTATGAGATATGCATTAATAACAGGAGGTTCGAGAGGAATTGGACGGGCGATATGTATAGCCTTGTCAGAAGCAGGGTTACCAATAATTATCAATTATATTTCCAATGAAGCCGCTGCCATGGAAACGAAACAATGCATTGAAGAAAAAGGAGGCAGTGCTGAACTTTTACCTTTTAATGTCTCCGACAAAGAAGCCGTAGATCGGGCCGTTCTTTCATGGACAGAAAAACATCCCGATGATTATATTGCCATTTTGGTAAATAATGCCGGAATTCGCTTAGATACCATGATGATATTTATGCAAGATGAACAGTGGAACAATGTAATAAATACTAATTTACATGGGTTTTTCTATATTACCCGACGTTTACTGAAAGATATGTTAACCAAACGCTTCGGAAGAATCATCAATGTGGTTTCTTTATCAGGGATTAAGGGACTCCCCGGACAAACCAATTATTCTGCTGCCAAAGCTGCTGTTATTGGGGCAACCAAAGCCCTAGCACAGGAAGTGGGAGCCCGAAAAGTTACCGTCAATGCGGTGGCACCGGGTTTTATTACAAGCGATATGACCAAAGACTTGGACGAAAATACGCTTAAATCTATGATTCCCGTAGGACGTTTTGGGAAACCTGAAGAAGTAGCTGCCGTGGTAGAATTTTTAGCTTCGGAAAAAGCCGCTTATATTACCGGCGAAGTGATATCTATTAATGGAGGGCTTTATACCTAAAAATAATATTGTATTTTAATAATAAACAATAATATATGATGAGACGAGTTGTTGTTACCGGAATAGGAATTTATTCTTGCATCGGGAAGAATAAAGAAGAAGTTACAAAATCATTGTATGAAGGTAAATCAGGCATTGGCATTGATCCTTTGCGGATTGAATACGGCTATCGCTCGCCACTTACCGGAATAGTAGAACGACCTAATTTGAAAGCCTTGTTAGACAGGAGAGCCCGTGTATGTCTTGCCGAAGAAGGAGAATACGCGTATATGGCAACCATAGAAGCCTTGCAACAAGCAAAGATAGATATGGATTATTTGGAAAATAATGAAGTAGGTATTTTTTACGGAAACGATTCCTCCGCTAAGGCAGTGATAGATGCTCATGCCATTGTATTGGAAAAAAAAGATACGATGTTGATGGGATCGGGAGCTATTTTCCAATCCATGAATTCTACTATTACCATGAATTTATCAACAATTTTTAAATTAAGGGGAATAAACATGACCATCAGTGCTGCATGTGCCAGTGGCTCACATTCCTTGGGGCTTGGACTGATGTTTATTCGTAACGGACTGCAAGATATGGTTATTTGCGGTGGTGGACAAGAAACGAATTATTTATCCATGGGAAGTTTTGATGCCTTGAGTGTGTTTTCACTTCGCACCGATGATCCTACCAAAGCTTCACGTCCATTTGATGCAAACCGTGATGGTTTGGTTCCCAGCGGAGGAGCTGCTACTCTTATCCTCGAAGAATATGAACACGCAGTGAAAAGAGGAGCCCCTATTCTTGCCGAAATAGTTGGCTACGGCTTTTCGTCGAACGGAAGCAATATATCCCAGCCCAGCGATATCGGTTCCATGATTGCCATGGAAAGAGCCTTGAAAGATGCTCTTTTGTCTCCCAAAAACATTGATTATGTTAATGCCCATGCTACTTCAACACCTCAAGGCGATGCATTTGAAGCAGTAGCTATTGATAAGCTCTTTGGCTCTTATAAACCGGAAGTCAGCTCCACAAAATCAATGACCGGTCATGAATGTTGGATGGCAGGAGCCAGCGAAGTTATCTATTCTATTCTTATGATGCAAAATGAATTTGTAGCTCCAAATATCAATTTCGAAACCCCGGATGAATCTTCTAAAAACATCAATATTGTGAATAAAACCATTTATAAAAACATCAATGTATTTCTATCTAATTCATTTGGTTTTGGAGGGACAAACAGTGCATTAATTGTAAAAAAAATATAATTTTCCCGTAAAAATAGAAAATACACCTATTTTACATAGGTAAAAAGTGTAATTTTGCAAACCAAAATTATAATTACATAACCGGTTTAAATGTATGAAAAGAGAAGAGATTGTTACTATCGTTAATGAATTTTTGATAAATGAGATAGAAATTGAAGAAACCCTAATAAAAGAAGATGCTCAATTAAAACAAGATTTGGATATTGATAGTCTTGATTTTGTTGACATCGTCGTCATTGTAGAACGTAACTTCGGTTTTAAAATCAAACCGGAAGAAATGGCAAATGTAAAAACCTTATCCGAATTTTACGATTATATAGAAAGTAAAGTTAATCAGCAATAACCAATGTTACCCCAAGAAAAAGAATGGGACGGAACTACCGGAGGCGGTCGCTTTGGACAAGTTTTTTTGTTTTGGATTTTAACTATCATTAATGTTTCTTTTTTATATCCTGTACTTTTTGGAGTCATTCCTTTTTATTTGATATTTGCGCGCAAAGGCTATTTAGCCATCTATTCGTATTTCCGATTCCATCATCACCAAAGCAAAACCAAAGCCTTTGTTTCGACATTTCGAAATCACTTGATTTTTGGAAAAATCGTTCTTGATAAATTTGCTTTGCTTGCCGGTAATTACAAACAATTTATTATTTCGGTTCAAGGGAATGATTATTTTAAAGATTTAACCGATACACAAAAAGGATTTTTTGTTATCAGTGCACATGTAGGTAATTTTGAATTAATCGGACATTGTTTTAAACAAGATAAAAAGAAAATCAACGGCATTGTTTTCGGTGGAGAAGGCAAAGAATTTCAAAAACAACGAATTAAATCTTTACAACGTTCCAACGTTAACCTTATTCCGGTTAGCAACGACATGTCGCATTTGTTTGCTATAAAGGAAGCGATAGAAAATGGTGAAATCGTTACCATGCCTTGTGACCGATTATTTGGGAGTACCAAGAATTATGTAACCGACTTCTTGGGAGCGGATGCTAGCTTTCCTATTGGAACTTTTCGATTAGCCGCTCAATTAGAGGCACCCGTATTGGCAATGTTTATTATGAAGGGAAAAGGATTGCACTATCAAGCCTATGTTTTCCCTTTGCAAACTATTGAAAACGAGAAATCATCGGTGATAAAAGCCGAGTTTCTTGCCAAACAATATGTTAACTTACTAGAAACTATACTAAAACAATATCCCGAACAATGGTTTAATTATTATGATTTTTGGAAATAATCGATATCAAGAATAAAAATCATGAAAATAACAACACGCTTTTTCAATTATAATGTTTCATCTTAAACGCCATTCATATGAAATTAGACAGTCCACAAAAAGAAATATACGGTAAAGAACGATTTACAGCTCTCCAGGCCCAGCGCTTGGCACAAGAAATTGCCTTTGGTCCTATCGTTTTTCAAGTATCCCGTTTAATGGTAAAATTCGGTATTTTTCAATTCCTCGATGACCACAAAAACGGCTTGACATTGGAAGAAATTGCTGAAAAAACGCAATTAAGTCGTTACGGGGCACAGGTCTTGATAGAATCCTCCCTCACCATTGGAACAATCCTCCTTAAAGAAGGGAAATTCTTTTTAGCGAAAGCCGGCTGGTTTCTCCTTTACGATGAAATGGCAAGAGTTAATATGGACTTTAATCACGATGTAAATTATGTAGGAACCTTCGATTTGGAAGCTGCCATTCTAAATGGCAAACCCGAAGGATTGAAAATTTTTGGTAATTGGCCAACCATTTACGAAGGGCTTTCACAATTACCGGCACAGGTGCAGAAAAGTTGGTTCGGATTCGACCATTTTTATTCCGACGGCTCTTTTGAACAGGCTTTAGAAATCGTGTTTAAAAACAATCCTAAAACCTTATTAGATGTAGGAGGTAATACCGGACGGTTTGCCGTTAAATGCGTGGAATACAATAAAGAAGTGAATGTTACCATTATGGATTTACCACAGCAATTGGAAATAATGCGACAACAAACCATTAACAAAAGAGGAGCTGAGCGCATTCATGGACATGGCGTGAATCTCTTGGATGAAAAGGTTCCTTTTCCCAAAGATTTTGATGTGATTTGGATGAGCCAGTTTCTGGATTGTTTCTCCGAAAAAGAAGTTACCAGTATCTTGCACCGTGCTGCCACTTCAATGCAGGCAAATAGTCGAATCTATATCATGGAAACATTTTGGGATCGTCAACGTTTTGAAACCGCTTCCTACTGTTTGACACAAATTAGCCTGTATTTCACCGCAATGGCTAACGGAAACAGCAAAATGTATTATGCTGCCGATATGGAACGTTGTGTCAATAATGCCGGATTATGTGTGGAAAGCATTCACGATGGATTAGGATTAGGACACAGTATCATGGTATGTAAAGTTAAATAATAGCCGCGTCTTTTTGTCGTTGGCAAGAAGTTCCTTCCTTTCGTTCATTAGAAACTGAAGTTTTAAATAGCAGCTCTCATCCTCTTAACTATGAGTATGCATTCTCAGCACAATGAGATTGCAATCTTAGCTCGACGAGATTGCAATCTCAATTCAACAAGGAAGGGGACTCAGTTCAACAAGGAGGAGGACTCCAGGGAAAGAGATAGAAAGGAAGTTTTAATGAAGATAGGACAAGTCTCCTATCCAACAAAATCCTGTCTCTCGCTTAAGCTTTGTTTTTTATCGTTAATTGATGGAAAGAAATAAATGAATAAAATATGTTTTTTTTATTAATGTGTCTTTATTGAAAGAGTCAAGCATGTTTTTTTATACTTTTGTATACTTTTGATGAATAAAAAAACCTTATTGACGAGAATTTTTGATATAATATAAAACAGTTTATGGATACTATTTCCGTTTTAGACCTCATTCCGCAACGTCCACCCTTTGTTATGATAAACAGTTTACTTTATGCCGACAAAATCAAAGCAAATACAGTTTTTCAGATTTTAAAAGAGAATCTTTTTATCGATAAGGAAGGCAATTTTTCCGAAGCCGGCATAATAGAAAACATAGCACAGACGTGTGCTGCCCACATAGGATATATGAATCGCTCCCAAGCCATGAAAATAGGAGTGATAGGAGCTGTTAAAAACTTGGAAATATACAAATTACCGAAATATAATCAAACAATTGAAACAAGTATTGAAGTTACCAATATAGTTTTTGATACAACCATTGTACAAGCAAAAGTAATGTGTAATGAAACACTTATTGCTGCTTGCGAAATGAAAGTAAGCATTACAGAGAAAACAATTGTTTAATGAAAAAAAAAGAAATAATTTTAAAAGCAGAGAAAGAGTTCAATGTGCGATTCAGCGAAGTAGATTCGATGAATGTAGTATGGCACGGCGCCTATACCTTGTATTTTGAAGATGCCCGCGAAGCCTTTGGTGAAAAATACGGATTGAAATACCTTTATATTTTCGATAAAGGTTTTTATGCTCCTATGGTGGAATTGAATTTCCAATACAAAAGTCCGCTTACCTATAAAGACAAAGGATTGGCAGAAATCATCTTCCGTAACACCGATGCTGCTAAAATTATTTTCGATTACAATATTTATAACCTAAACACTAAAAAATTAGCTGTTAGCGGTTATTCGGTTCAAGTATTTATGGACCATGAATTTAACCTCCAATGGGCAACTCCCGATTTTTTTAAGGAATGGAAACAAATACAAGGTTTGCTATGATTTATCAATTGAGCGACAACATTATTTCTTCTCTTGGATTTACGTCAGAAGAAAATTATGCTGCTGTTAAAGAAGGTGTCAGCGGCTTGAAATATTATGAAACCGCATTCGACCTTCCTGAAGGATTGATGGCTTCACGTATTAATGATGAAGTATTGGAAGATGCTTTTTTTTCGATAAAAACTAAAAGTAAAGTATCGTATACCCGTTTCGAGAAAGCAGCTATCGTATCGGCATACAGAGCTTTAGAAAAAACAAACATAAATCCTGCCGGAGACAACGTTCTGTTTATTCTTTCTACTACCAAGGGCAATGTAGAATTATTAGACCGAAACAAAAGCAAGCAATATGAGTTGGAACGTGTTTATCTATGGCGTTCAGCGCAATTAATAAGTTCCTTTTTCGGCAACCCCACGGAAGCAGTTGTGGTATCGAATGCGTGTATCTCGGGAGCTGCCGCTCAAATTACTGCCATGCGATTACTGCAACATAGTGCCTATGATTTTGCTGTTGTAATCGGTGCCGATATGCTGTCGAAATTTGTTATTTCCGGATTTCAATCGTTTAAATCCTTGTCTACCGAAATATGTAAACCTTTCGATAAAAACCGTTGTGGCTTGAATCTCGGAGAAGCGGCAGCGACTCTAATCTATGGAAAAAACAAAAATGAGAATTTAATACCTGAAAAGAGTGTTATGCTACTTGCCGGTGCCATTGCCAACGATGCAAATCATATTTCTGGACCCTCACGCACAGGAGCCGGATTGCAAATTGCTATTGAAAAAACATTACAACATACGAATATTCAAGATATTGCTTTTATCAACGCCCACGGTACTGCTACTCCTTATAACGATGATATGGAATCCATGGCAATAACCGCTACCGGATTGCAAGCCATAGCAGTAAACAGTTTGAAAGGATTTTTCGGTCATACCTTAGGAGCGGCCGGTGTAGTGGAAACGATTATTTCAGGGAATGCATTGTTAGATACTACTATTTTGCGATGCAAGGGCTTGGAAATTCAAGAAACCGTTTGCCCTTTAAACGTACTTATGAAAAATGAGAGTAGCAATAAAACACATTTTCTTAAACTACTTTCCGGCTTTGGAGGATGTAATGCGGCTTTGCTGCTACGAAAAAAATAAATGTTTCATACCTTCAATCGCCTTTATGTTATTTTTAAGCGTTAATAAAGTAAAATAAAAGAAAAATTATGTTACTTTTGTAGCAAAAATATTTTTAATTTAAAAATACTTTATATTGGACGTAACTATCTGTTCTTATTGCAGGCTTTCAAATGACAAGGTAGTTGTCAATGGCATGGAAATTCCGATTCAAAAAACGGAAGGTTCTTGGTTAAATGATATTTATCGTTCATTAAAAATTAGTTATCCCAAATTTTTCAAAATGGATAATTTATCAAAAGCCGGATTTCTGGCTTCGGAATTATTACTCAAAGATGAAATCATTGACAAGGAAAATCCAAAAAAAGACATCTCTATTGTATTGATGAATCGCAGTGCTTCTTTGGATGATGATCGGATGTACCAGGAAACCATAGAAGATAAGAACAATTATTATCCAAGTCCGGCAGTATTTGTTTACACTTTACCTAATATCGTTAACGGAGAAATTGCGATTCGTAACAAGATAATGGGAGAAACCTCCTTTTATATTTCAGAAGCATTTTCTGCAGAAAAAATATATACCGCTGCCATGGATGCTTTTTCCGATGAAAGCATCTCCCAAGTTGTTTGCGGCTGGACAGATTATGAATTAAACAAATGTGATGTTTTATTGTTATTGATACGTAAAGAAAATCAAAACGGAAAACCATTTAACATAAATAATATCTATCACTTACACATATAATTATATGGAAGCATTAATATTGGAATTAAAGAAAGAAATCATTGAAGTATTAAATTTAGAAGAGATAAAACCTGAAGACATAGACGAAAATGCGCCTTTGTTTGGAGAAGGATTGGGTTTAGATTCTATCGATGCCTTAGAACTTATCGTATTAATGGAAAAAAATTACGGCATTAAATTAAACAATGCCTCCGAAGGTCGTGATATTTTCAAATCGGTACGTGTTATGGCTGAATACATTGAAAAAAACCGCACAAAATAGTTATGAACGAAACCATCGTTGTTTCCGGAATGGGAATCATTACCGGCTTAGGGTATGGAAAAGAAGCCACAATAACGGCTTTACGATCCAAACGTTCGGGTATAGGTAAAATGCACTATCTGAACACTATTCATGCCGATTATCCTGTTAGCGAAGTGAAAATGAGCGATGAAGAAATGCGGGAATTTTTAGGTATCCCTGCCGACAAAATCATAACCCGTACGCCTTTATTGGGAATTATGGCAATAAAAGAAGCAATTAAAGAAGCGCAGCTGGAAGAAAAACGTCCGCGAAGAATAGCATTTATCAACGGTACTACTGTAGGCGGAATGGAAAAAAGCGAACAATATTATCCCGAATTCATTAATACCGAAGCTTATATTGCCGCTCAGGATTGCGGTACTTCCTGCGAAGCCATAGCCGAAACTTTCGATGGATTTGATATGATAACAACCATATCTACAGCCTGTTCATCAGCTGCCAATGCCATTATCTTAGGGGCAAATTTAATAAAAACCGGTCGTGTGGATGCTGCTGTCGTCGGTGGCACCGAATGCCTGAGCAAATTTCACCTCAACGGATTCAGCACATTGATGATTTTAGATAAAGAACCTTGTAAACCTTTCGATGCTAACAGGGTTGGACTAAATTTGGGTGAAGGTGCAGCCTATCTTGTGCTGGAAAAAGAACAGGATGCCAAGAAAAGAGGCGTTCAACCTATTTGTAAATTATCGGGTTATGCCAACACCTGCGATGCCTTTCACCAAACCGCATCCTCTCCCGACGGGCAAGGAGCCTATTTGGCAATGCGCGATGCCTTGGAAGATGCTAAATTGAAACCCGAAGATATAGATTACATCAATGCCCACGGTACCGGTACTCAAAACAATGATGTCAGTGAGGGGACGGCTATTGTTCGTATTTTCAACGAAAATATTCCTCCGGTTTCTTCTACCAAATCTTTTACCGGTCATACAACCAGTGCTGCCGGAAGTGTGGAATCTGTTATTTCCATTCTTGCGCTGCAGCATGACTTTATCCCTGCTAATTTAAATTTTAACACACCCATGCCTGAATTGTCGTTTACACCGGTGAAAGATAACATAACCAAAAAATTACATCATGTGCTAAGCAATTCCTTCGGATTTGGCGGAAACGACTCAGCCTGTATTTTTTCAATAATCGAATAAATCATGAATATCTATATCCAAGCGGCAGCACAGATTTCAGCTCAAGATCCTATTGGTAATGCCTGGTTTCAGCATCCATTGCGTTTTACCGAACGCTATGTTCGGTCTATAGACCCTGATTTCAAAGAATATATAAATCCTATGGAAGCACGCAGGATGGGAAAAATATTAAAACGCGCCTTAGCCACTTCCTTGCATGTTGTGCGTAAAACAGGTATCGATCAACCTGATGCAATCATTACCGGTACCGGTTTAGGGTGTATTGAAAATACCGAAAAATTCCTTACCGCCATGGTACGCGATAACGAAATGTATTTGCAACCTACTTACTTCATGCAGTCGACACACAATACCATCAGTTCGCAAATAGCCTTGCATCTGAAATGCAATAAATACAATACAACTTACGCACAAAGAGGTATCTCGTTTGAAAGCAGTTTGTTGGATGCTTATATGCAATTTGAACTGGGAAAAATTAAAAGCGCTTTGGTTGCCGGTCATGATGAAATGACACCCGATTATTTTGTGTTGCTCGACAAAATTAATTATTGGAAAACAGGAGAAGTGAATGAAGCCGTGTTACGTAAAAGCGATTCCGTCGGTTCTTTTGCCGGCGAAGCTTCGGCTTGTTTTATGCTCGAAAATAAAAAAACCGATTTCTCTATTTGCGAACTTAAAGGGGTGGATTTATTTTTTAATCCCTCCCCACTACGAATGAAAGAAGCGATAGAAGCATTGCTATCCAAACATAATTTGCATATAAACGATATTGATGTAGTGTTGACAGGTATCAACGGCGACAAAGACAACGATGTAGTTTATAATCAATTCCAACAACATTTTTTCCCCGAAACACCCATGGCATGGTATAAACATCTTTTCGGAGAATCGTTTACCGCTTGTGGATTGGGAATGTTTACCGCTGCCACAGCCCTACAAGAACAATTACTTCCCGTTGATTATCTTTTCAATAGAGAATTGCCCTTAAATGGAATTAAAAATATACTGATTTATAATCATTTTCAAAACAAAGACCACGCACTTATATTACTTTCATCATGTTAAAACTTATCGGTTTAATTATAGGACAGAGTGTATTGCTGGTTGCAGCACAAACTTTTTTGAAAATAGCGGTTCAGCTTTTCGGTTCCTTCAGTTGGAGTTGGCAATATTTTAAAACCGTATTTACTACCTGGCAATTTGCCGTATCGGGACTATGTGCCTTGCTTGCCATGTTAACATGGATGTATGTGCTTAAACTTTATGATTTTAGTATTGCTTATCCTTTACTGGGAATCAGCTATCTAATCGGCTTATTCTCGGCTTACTTTTTCCTGCACGAAGCCATTCCGTTAACACGTTGGATAGGGGTTATTATTATAATTATAGGGGTTTATTTTGTGGCAAAGTAATTTTACCATAAATCCACATCTTTTAGTCATTAAAATCTTCATCCATAATCATAAAATAATACCAAAAATAGTCTTTTTCTTTTTTTTGTGTTATCTTATAATTTTGGTTTTCTATCATCCACGAATTTTTATTAAAAAAACTGTGTATGCTATCCGCTTGGGTTTGCAGGGGTCCATACCACGTTTTCAACAATACGGTATCTTCCGAATATAAGCATACCGAATCTTCCGATTGTAGATTCATTTTTAATAAATCAAAACCGTAAACATCCTCCGATTTAAAAAGCCTTACATTAATTAGTGGAATTCTTATTTTTTGCCTCCCTTTATCACGCGTTGGAATTTCTAACAATACAACTTTATCCGAAACATTATAAATTATAATTTCGTGTTTAGGCTTTGGTGATTCACATGCAGTTAGTAAAAGTACAAGCATTAAGCTTAAAACAATTTTATTCATTCTCATACTATATTTTATGGTTAATGTAAGTCATTTTCACTAATAACAAAGGTATAATAATAGATATCTTTTGTTCTTCGACAACCTGACCCATATGCTTCAGTGGTTATTGTCCACGAATTTTTATTAAAGAAATCGTGTATACTTGCAGCTTCCGATCGTACAGGAGCATACCACGATTTTAACAATACCGAATCTTCGGAGTAAACACTAACGGAATCTCCCGATTTGCAATTATATGTAATTAAATAAGTGCCATACATAATATCTGAAGTGTAAATCGTTGCGGTTCCTCCCGATAATACTTCTATTTTTTGTCGCCCTTTTTCTGTATTGGGAACATCAATAATAATTTTTGAGTTACACTCATTTTTAATGATAACTTCATGTGGATGATATTCTAAAGAAAGAGACATCAAACAAGCAGTTAAAATAATAATAATAACAATTTTTGAATTATAGCTGACGATTGATTTGGATAATTTTTTTAAAAATAAATACATATATAATAAATTAAATTTATAATTGGCGTTTACTTTTTCGCAAAGTAAATTTTAGTCAGTAATTAAAAATTTCTTTGTAATGATGCATTTAGTATCTTCTACGATACCATAGAAATACAATCCCGATGACCATCCTTTTGTATCAATATTAATAACCTTAGTTGTCGTTTGTAATGCTTGTTTATATACACACTGTCCACAGACATTGGTAATAACCAACGAATAATTTTTTTCGATAGCAGGCATATCATAAGCAATTGTAATCCGGTCGGTAGTGGGGTTAGGGAAAGCATTCAGCGTAAAAATATTACCGAACGATTCTTCTATTGAAACTTGATTCAATGTATTATAAACAACATATACCATAGCCGTATCCAAGCTATCGTTTACATTATAGAAATGGTAGGAAACAACATATTTTCCCGCTTGGTGTAAGATATCATCAAAGCGGAAATGTCCGGAAAAAGAAGAATCTATTTTTCCGGGATAAATATAGGTTGGGAAAGGAGCCACATAGGTAGAACTATCATAACAGGAACCGGCAAAACAAAAGGAATGGTATTCATGTGCTTTAGCCGTATCGTATTGTACTTTTCTAAAACCGACTTCCAGGGTGTCGTTGCCAATATTTTCAATAAATATTTCGGATGTAATTTCAACCCAGCCATGGTATTGTCCGGGATAAAAGATAACTTCAACGCTATCATTATTCACATGATTTCCTTCTTTATCTTTGAGGATTAAATTTTGCCCGCAGAGATAAAAGGAAGGAATCAACAAAATGAATGTTATGAAAGATTTCATTATTTTTGGAGTACAATTTTATAGGAGGAAGTCCCTTTTCCCGATTGTATGTGAATATAATATAAGCCATTGTTTACCGATGATAAATCAAGCTGAGCAGAAGAGATGTCAACGTTATTTTTTGCATAAACGATACGCCCCATCAAATCGACAACCTGAATATCAACACTTTTTGATTCGGTTGAATTCAGATTAACAATTCCGGTGGTCGGATTTGGGAATAATTTACATTCATGTATTTGAGAAATTTCACGGATACCGGTTATTCCCGATTGGCCGAGGGGTACCCTGAGAGCTGTTTGAACTTTCCCGAACAAATCATTTTCTCCGTAAAAATCTTCGCTCATATACGCTGTTAAATTAAAATGATTTGGATTAGGGGTAACCCATGTGGTAGAATCCGATTCGGTGCCGTATTTAAGAGGAACAACGTAGGTATATTGTTTAGAAATGCTTGTTCCTTGTGTAGTTGTAGTTATTGAATCGCCTGAAAATCCGTTGATATTGGCTCTAAACATATCCATATGTACAAAAGAATCAAAATTCCATGATGGTGGCACATATTGAGGTCCGATGATGGAGTCCTCGGTAATGGCAATTTGGAGATAATTTAAAGGAGTAACACTGTTTGCAGTATAATAAGCTTTTACATCAACAGTGATAGTTCGAGTGCCGGGGTCGTAAGAAGAAGACATAGCTAAATTTACGGGAGATGCTTCGTTTACCAGAGCCGCACATTCGGGGGTTACTTGGTCGTTATTGGTAGCAATAACAAAAGTGGAATTGTAAGGAGCCCCTCTGTCTTTACGGTTTACCATCATATTGAGATAAAAAGGCCATGTGGGAGTGCAAATGGAATCACCGTATTCTGTTTTATAATCGACATGCAGGGGTCCTGATTGTGGACGGGCATCGGGACCAAAATGATACATTATCATCATCCCTCTGCCTTTGGGATGGGAATTTATAATAGCATAACATTGTTCAGCTTTTTCAACACAACTACCGCAGGCAATGCCGGTTCCTTTTTCTATCAAAAAGTTTTTCTTTTGGGGTTCGGTAGGAACTGTCAGTTCGGATTGTGCTTGTAAATTAAAAAAAGATAATAAACAGCAAATTAAAAACAAAGGGATAAATTTTTCAAGTTTCATTTTCAGTAAATTTTAAATAGTTATAATTTAAAAACAATTGCAAAAGTACACTTTTTTTAATTGTTTTATTTTTCAGGAAAAAATTAGGTAAAGGGTAAATGTTAAAGATATTCTACAATTACATTTACGATACTGTTCGTATCGATATGGCATTCTTTGTGAAGTTCATCCATATTTCCTTGTTGAATAAATGTATCGGGGACTCCCATTATTTTAAGGGTAGAAGGATAGTTATTTCGTACGATAAATTCCGAAACTGCGCTTCCAAGTCCACCGATGATACTTCCATTTTCTACAGTGATGAGGTGTTTATATTTTTTACAAATCTCATGCAATAATTCTTCGTCCAAGGGTTTTAAAAATCGTATATTACACAAAGCGACACGAATATTATTTTGTTTTTCAACGATTTGAGCTGCTTTTATGACATTGTTACCAATATGACCTATGGATATAATCGCAATTTTTTCACCTTCTTGTATCAGTTGGCCTTTGCCAATAGGAATCATTTCAAAGGCTTTATTTTTCCATCCGTTTTTAACTCCTTTACCTCGGGGATAGCGAATGGCAAAAGGACCGGGAGTATGGACGGCGGTAAACATTAAATTTCTTAATTCCAATTCGTTTAAGGGGGCAGAAATAATGATATTAGGAATACAACGTAAATAAGCTAAGTCATAAATTCCATGATGGGTAGCTCCATCTTCCCCAACTAATCCGGCTCTGTCGATGCAGAAGATAACATGTAAATTTTGCAATGCTACATCATGGATAATCTGATCATAGCTACGTTGTAAGAAGGAAGAATAGATATTACAAAAAGGGATATATCCGTTTGTGGCCATTCCGGCAGAAAAAGTAACGGCATGTTGTTCGGCTATACCGACATCAAACGTCCTGTCGGGAAATTCTTTCATCATGATATCCATCGAACAACCACTTGCCATTGCCGGTGTAACTCCAACTATTTTAGCGTTTTCTTTTGCCAATTCACATATGGTTTTTCCAAAAACTATTTGATATTTTTCGATGGTATCGGGACAACTTGGAATTTGAATAATTTCTCCTGTTTCCTTATCAAAAATTCCGGGAGCATGGTAGAGGGTTTGATCATTCTCGGCTTGTTTTAATCCTTTTCCTTTGACGGTTATGCAATGTAAGAGTTTGGCTCCTTTTATTTTTTTAATATCTTGTAAAAAACGCACTAAGCTAATAACATTATGTCCGTCAATGGGTCCAAAATAGCGAAATCCCAATGATTCAAATAGATTACTGCCTTTTAGAATACTACCTTTGATAGCATTTTGCATTTGTTGTACTGCACTTCGGGTTCGGGTACGTTGATTTTTTGACAGAAAATTCCAAATTTTATTCTTAAATAGATTGTATGTTTGAGAAGTACTAAGTCGGATTAAATATTTGCTAAGTGCTCCCACATTTTCATCAATTGCCATTCCATTATCATTTAAGATTACCAGCATATTTGTATTTGTAGATCCCGCATGGTTTAATCCTTCAAAAGCAACTCCACCTGTTAAAGCCCCGTCACCGATAACAGCTACATGATTACGATTATCATTTCCATCTAATTGCGCTGCCACAGCCATTCCCAATACGGAAGAGATAGATATGGAAGAATGTCCACCGCCATAAGCATCGTATTCACTTTCACTTATTTTTGGGAAACCGCTTATGCCTTTGTATTTACGATTATTAACGAAATCATCCCTTCGTCCGGTGAGAATCTTATGAGCATAGGCTTGATGACCTACATCCCAAACCAATTTATCGTTTGGAGTATCAAACACATAATGAATAGCTACTGTTAATTCGATAGTGCCAAGGCTGGCACCTAAATGTCCGGGATTGTTAGATGTAATTTCAATAATATACCTTCGGAGTTCTTCACATAAAGAAATTAACTCTTCTTCTTTTAATTTTTTTACATCGGAAGGAGAATTAATATTAGAAAGTAATGTGTAGGTAGAAGGAACCATAGTAAAATAATGTTAGAAAAAAAATTATTCTTCTTTTTCAAATATTTCTTTTACTTTAGCTGCCAATGCTTCACCACGTAAATCTTTGGCAATAATTTTTCCATCTTTATCGATTAATACGGTTGAAGGAATACTGCTGATGCTGTAATCAATACCGGCTTGACATTGCCAACGTTTTAAATCACTTACATGAATCCAAGATAAATTATCCGAGATAATGGCTGAAATCCAATTTGTTTTGTTTTGATCCAAAGAAACGCCATAAATTTCAAAACCTTTGTCTTTATAGGTTTCGTATAATTTCACCATATTGGGACTTTCTCTACGACAAGGCCCACACCAGGATGCCCAAAAGTCAATCAAAACAATCTTGCCTCTTAATGAAGATAATGGAATAATATTTCCGTTAGTATCCGGTAAAGAGATTTCGGGAGCTATAGACCCAATGGCTGTTTTTTTACGAGAAGCTAATTCGGTGTATTTGGCTTTAATAAAGAAATGTTCGGGATAAACTTTAATCAAATCTGATAAAACAGTATCATGTATGGAAAGAAACTGATCTTGAGGTAAATTTTCAATTAAAAATGCAGAAGTAAAATTACTAGTATTTTTCAAACACAAATCTTTTAATTTAGAAACCCACTCTTTATCCAGTAATTTCAATTCATTTTGAATGCTTGGATCCGGATTGACTTTATAGGCTTCCATTAGACTGTCTTTTTTAATACTGGCTTTTAACATGATAGCGTAATATTCTTGTAGCAAATCAATTTCTTTTGGGCCAATTACTTTTGTAAATACTCCTGTTTTCGCATCAATGTTTATTTCTATCGGGGTATTGGGAGAAAGCACAATGAGCACATTTTTAGCATTGGGAAATTGTAAGGTATAAAAATTTATTTCAACAGGATTATGGGTAAACTCAAAATGCCCTTTTTTATTTACGATGGTTTTTTCTATGGCTTCTTTGGTTCTCCCCAAAGCATCATATAATCCGATACTATCGCCGGAATTATAATTAATAACATTGCCTTTTAAGGTAATTTTTTTCTTTTGAGCATGTAAATTAAAGGAAGAAAATCCTACGAAAATGCTTATCAAAAAAACACTGATTATTATTTTATGTTGTTTCATTATAAAGAATGATTTTAATTTATGCAAAAATACAATTTTTTGTGATTATTTTTGATAGTGTTCTTTAATTTAAATTCACTTAAAAAATAAGCGATGGTATCATATTAAAAATAAATACTTTTAGGCATAAATAGAAATATTTAATGAAAAATAAATTATTGATTAAATTTGTGTATTATAATCATTATTCAAAAATAAATTTGCCTTGGCTGATATTTCCTTTTTTGTCTTGTATTTTAAAAAAATAAAAAGATTTGCTCCAATTTTCCGTTTGAATACTAATTTCAGTAGATGAGATATTTTCAATTTTATGTATTTGTTGCCCAAGAGAATTAAATATTGTCAAACTGTAAATTTCGTTTTCTGTTTTAGGGAGATAAAACGTAATAAAATCTTTAGCAGGATTAGGGAAAACTTTCACAGGTGCAGTGTTGGATAATGGTTTTTCATGGATGGAAGTAAATGGTTTTTCACATAAAGATGATTTACGGTGAATATCTTGTTGGAACATCAGCCATTCGGGACCGGAGCCTTTCCCTGCTTTAATAAGGTAAGCTCTTCCGAAATTATTTTCAAAATCAGGATAGGTTGCATATCCACCCACAATAAATATTTCGAGAGTATCGTCATTATCAAAGTCGGCAATAAGGGGAGCATGATCAATAGCAAATAAATCGTTTCCATAATGAAGGGCTAAATCAACAGTAAATAATTCAGTCCCATTAAATCCGTTCAATGCTATTACTTTACCACCATCAGTGCCAAATACCACATCAAGTAAAAAGTCATTGTTAATGTCCGCTAAAGCACAGCCTCTAAATGATTGTTCGGCATTTGGAATAGTGTATTCCCATTTAAAGAGGCCAACGGAAGTAAGAGCAATGACTTTATTAAAAGAGGTAAATATTACATCACAATCATCATCTCCATCCACGTCCGCTATAGATGCCGGAGAACCAATATAATAATCAGATGCGTATTTCCATTTAACAGTGCCATTTTCTCCGTTAAGACAATAGAGGGTATCGTTATAACATCCGATTATTAATTCAGGAAAAGCATCGTGATCAAGATTAGCAACAGCAGTGCCGTGGTAAACGACATCGGAAATATAGTATTTCCATATTAAAGATTGATCGCTGCAACGGTAAGCATAGATAGCGTTACTATCTTTATCCACATTATTCCATGTTGCTACTACAAAATCTAATTGGGTGTCATTATCAAGGTCTACTAAGGTAGGAGCTGTTTGTATCCACGAATTTAAATCAACGGGGATTTCCCATAAAGGAGTTCCATTAGCACCATTGATACAAATGACATAGCCACCAAATTCACCATGGAGAATGTCAGGAATATCATCTCCATTAATATCAGCAAGGGTAGGAGGAGAATCGCTACCGCGGGTATCACAAATCCATTTTGTTTGACCCGTAGCACCATTGAAGCAAAATGTTTTGTTGTTACATGAGCTTGGAACAATCACTTCTAAACTATCATCTCTATCTAAATCATAGATAACGGGGGCAACATCATTACACCCCTCAGCGTAGGTTGAATGAGTATTATATTTCCATAAAAGCGTTCCATTTTCAGTGTTGAGAGCATAAACACAGCTATCGTTGCGATAACACCCGAAAACAGCTTCTAATTTTCCGTCACCGTCAATATCTCCGGCTGTTGATTGACCAAAAGACGCATCTTTAACATCAAACCACCATTTTATTGTAGGAGTTTGCGCATTGATATCACACATTATAAAAAATGTGAAACTAACAGTTACTAATTGCATTAATTTTTTCATGGCTTATTATTTTTAAAAAAACATTGATTCTGTTGTCTTTTTTTTGAAATATTGGTTTCGCAAAAAACTTTTTCTTTTGTATAGGGATTAATTTTGGTATAAAAAATTACGGAAGATAATGTCATGGGGGTTGGTGTAAAATCTTGTACTTGTTCTAGTTTAAAATGAATTTGTTTCATTTTTTTTGAAAGGTTTTGCATATCTGCTAAACTACATGCCGGATGGCTTGAAATAAAATATGGAATAAGTTCTTGTTTTAGATTATAGTTGATATTAATAGTATCAAATGTTTTTTTAAAACATAAAAATGAGTCAAACGAAGGTTTGCGCATCATTTTTAAAATATGTTCTTCTGTATGTTCGGGAGCTACTTTTAATCTTCCGGAAACGTGATTGCGTATTAACTCAAAAGTATATTCTTTTAATCCGTAAGCTTTGCTTTTTTGTGTATCTGCACATTGTAACATGTCATAACGAATACCGCTACCGATAGTAATTTTTTGAATTTTGGGAATTAAAGATGCTTTCTTATATAAAGAAATCAATGGTTGATGATTAAAATTCAGATTTTTACAAATCTCCGGAAAGATGCAGGAGGGGCGAGTGCACGAAAGACAGGCTTGCATTTTTATCCCTTGCATTTGATACATATTGGCAGAAGGACCTCCTAAATCCGTGATATGACCTTTAAAATACGGGAGTCTGGTAATTTTTTTTATTTCTTCTAAAATTGATTTCTCGGAACGACTGACAATAAATTTTCCCTGGTGTGCCGAAATAGTACAAAAGCTGCAACCTCCAAAACACCCACGATGTATATTTACAGAACAATTAATCATGTTGAAAGCTTTTATATCTCCTCTTTTTGTATATGTGGGATGTGGGAATCGGGTAAAGGGTAGTTCATATATAGCATCCAATGCCACTTGTGTCATTGGTGGAGAAGGAGGGTTTACAACAAGCATCTGTTCACCGATAGCTTGTAATAGTTTTTCTGGATTAATTTTATTTGATTCTATTTCAATAATCTTAAAATTTTCAGCAAATATTTTTTTTGATTGAAGACATTCTTCGTGAGGATATAAACGCAATCCTTGCTCTTCCTTGCTGTCGGACAAATAAGCAATTTGTTGAATATCTTTAAAATCGTGAATGCTTGGATTGCTTTTATTTTTAAATACATTTACAATATCAAAGATAGGTTTTTCGCCCATGCCGTAGACCAAAATATCCGCTTGACTGTCTATTAAAATGGGAGGGAACAATGTATCGGACCAATAGTCATAATGAGTAAAACGCCGTAAAGATGCTTCAATACCGCCCAGAATAATAAAAGAATCAGGATATAAATTTCTAATAATTTTACTATATACTTTTACTGCATAATCTGGGCGAAATCCGGCAATATCGCCTGCAGTATATGCGTCGTTGGAACGCAAGCGTTTAAGTGCCGTGTAATGATTGACCATCGAATCCATGGCTCCCGAGGTAATCCCGAAAAAAAGTCGCGGTTTTCCCAATTTCTTAAAATCGCGTAAATCGTCTCGCCAATTAGGTTGAGGTAAAATGGCAACACGTAACCCTTGTTTTTCGATTAATCTGCCAATAATAGCATGTCCAAAAGAAGGATGATCGACGTAAGCGTCTCCGCTTACAATAATGACATCAACTTCATCCCAACCTCGAAGGAGTAATTCTTTTTTATTGATGGGCAGCCATGCTTTTAAATCGGACATTAGCTATTGCAATAATTGTTTAACAATGTCTGAAATTAGTTTATTTTCCGCTTTTCCGGCCAAAGTTTTAGAAGCAATACCCATAATTTTTCCCATTCCTTTTATATCGCTAACGTTTTCTTGATGAATTATTTGTTGAATAATTTTTTTTACTTCTTCTTCGGATAATTGAGTCGGTAAATAGGCAGAAATAATCTCAAATTGAAACATTTCTTCTTCGTATAAATCAGTTCGATTTTGACTTTTATACGTTTCGGCAGCTTCTTTGCGTTGTTTGATAAGACGTTGTAATAATTTTATTTCGCTGTCTTCCGTGATTTCACTTGCGTTTTTATTGGTTTTAAGTAATAATAATTCCGCTTTAATAGCACGTAACGCATTTAATTTGTCTCTTTCTTTTGACAACATAGCGGCTTTAATGTCGTCGTTTATTTTTTGTTCTAAATTCATGATAGTTAAATTTAAATAGATTGCAAAAATACATCTTTTTGATTTAAATATGAGTGATTGTATCAAATATTAATTTTAACAAAGGAATATAAAACATAAGTAAAAAAATTATATCTTTGCACTTCCAAACGGTTCCGTGGCCGAGTGGCTTAGGCATCGGTCTGCAAAACCGAGTACAGCGGTTCGAATCCGCTCGGAACCTCCTAAAAAACAAAGGGATGAAACAGAAGTTTTATTCCTTTATAAATTTATACAGAAAACAAATAAATGTAATAATAAGAGCAAACATAAATTAAAAATGTCAGCAATCATACTTTTTTATCATTTTTGCCGTTTTAAATCGTATTGTATGTAAGCATTTACAATGAATACAAATTTTATTAAAAAAAAATACTTTCGCAAATTAAAAATAATATTAGATAATATGAAAAAAATTTCAATTTTAACGGCGGTTATAGCCTGTTTTTTAATGTTTAACAATTCAGTTTTAGCACAATCAAAAGTAAAGCTTGCTCATATTAATTCAGCAGATTTAATGCAAGTAATGCCGGGAAGAGATACAGCTCAAAAGTTAATAGAAAATTATGCTGCTTCTTTAGAAGAAGAATTAAAAACAATGTATGCTGAATATCAATCTAAAGCAACAAAATTTCAAGAGACACAAGCCACCATGTCACAAATTGTTCAACAAAGCAAATTAAAAGAACTTCAAGACTTAGAAAATAGAATTAAATTATTCGACGAACAAGCACAAGAGGACTTACAATCCAAACAAGAAGAACTTTTAAAACCTCTCATAGACAAAGCAAAAGCTGCAATTGCAGAAGTAGCCAAAGAGAATGGATATACCTATGTTTTTGACTCAAGTGTTGGTGTTTTGTTATATTTTGAAAACAGTGATGATATTATAGAATTCGTAAAGAAAAAACTGAATATAAAATAAAACATTAAAATAATGAAAAAAACATTATTCTTATTGGGATTAATAATTTTCATTATAATAGGATGTAAAGAAAAAGATCCCGGACAAGGCGATTTACAAATTAAATTCAAACATTTAATTGATAATAAAGAAATTATTTATGATAGCATGATGTATATCAATGCGGCTGAAAATACCTATCAGGTAACGGAAGTTAAATGGTTTCTATCTAGAGTTACGTTGTTTAAAAAAGGAGGAGATATTATTGAAATCGAAGAAAATGACGGCATTCATTACATAGATACAAAAATAGAATCAACCTTATTATGGAATATTAATCAAAAAATTGAAGCAGGAGAATACGATTCCATTCGATTTATTTTTGGATTCAATGCTCAGGATAATATTCCGAATAGATTTGTAAATCAGCCTGAAACATCAATGGCCTGGCCCCTCACCTTGGGAGGAGGGTATCATTATATGATGTTAAACGGTAAGTTTAAAAGTATGGATGAATCCATTGCTGCTATGAATGTACATATGGGAATAGGACAAATTTATGAAGGGACTACCTATAGTGTGGATTCTATTATTAGTTTTGTACATAACCATTTTAATGTTACTCTTTCAAAACCATTTACTATAGAAAAAGATCAAAAAAAGACAATTTCTATTGTAATGAATGTTGAAAATTGGTTTCAGAATCCTCATATCTATAATCATTTTCAATGGGGAAGCCATATCATGCAAAAACAAGATGCCATGCTTATGCTGAAAGAAAATGGGTGGGATGTTTTTAGTTTGAATGTTGAATAATATTAACTTTTAACGGGGGAAAAAATTTTTTTTTTTAATGTTTTTTCATATAAAGAAAGTTTATCTTTGCATAATGTGGATATTATAGATAAGGAAAAGAAAGATAACAATCAGTATGATAAAAAAAAGTTTACTTTTATTTACATGGATATTTCTTTTGGGAAATATTATGTTTGCTCAACAAAAAGATACTATTAATAATACAATTAACTATCCTACAAAGCAAATTGATGCAAGTTTTAAAGGGGGGCTGAGTGCAATGGTTTTATTTATTGACGAAAACATTCAGTTGCCGACAAACAAGAAAGGAATGAAGGGAACCGTTTTAATTAACATCAATATAGATGCAGATGGGAAAATAGTGGAATCTACAATTTTATCAGGCATAAACAAAGAAATCGATGAAGCTGTTTTAAATGTAATAAAGAAAATGCCGAATTGGAATCCGGCAAATGTAAATGGGATTGCAATACCTTCAAAACAAGTAATAGGCTATAATATAAGCTATTAACGATAAATATAATCAATAAAATGATTGATATACAATCTATAAAACAACGATATGGAATTATAGGAAATTCTCCGGCGATTGATAGAGCTATTAATATAGCTATTCAAGTTGCAGCTACAGATTTAACGGTTCTTATAAATGGAGAAAGCGGTGTAGGAAAAGAGCATTTTCCAAGAATTATTCATGACAATAGCGCAGAGAGGAAATTTAAAACGTATACCGCCATCAATTGCGGTGCTATACCGGAAGGAACCATTGATTCGGAATTATTCGGGCATGAAAAAGGGTCATTTACAGGAGCAAATGAAGCACGAAAAGGATATTTTGAACAATCAGATGGAGGAACTATTTTTTTAGATGAAGTAGCCGAGTTACCGTTAGCAACACAAGTGCGATTATTACGTGTTTTAGAAACAGGTGATTTTATACGTGTAGGCTCTTCAAAGGTTCAAAAAACTAATGTCCGTGTTGTAGCTGCTACTAACGTGGATATCCCCAAAGCTATCAGTAAAGGAAAATTTCGTGAAGATTTATATTATCGGTTGAATACAGTTCCTATTCAGGTTCCCCCATTAAGAGAAAGAAAAGAAGATATTCTCTTATTATTTATGAAGTTTGCCCTTGATTTCTCAGAAAAATACCGTATGCCTGTACTTGAATTAAGTTCGGAAGCCAAAGAAGCCTTCATAAAATATTATTGGCCCGGAAATGTCAGACAATTAAAAAATATTACCGAACAAATATCTATACTCGAAAAAGAAAGATTAATCACTCCGGAAACGCTAAATAAATATATCAATATCGACCATAGTGAATTTTTACCGGTAATATATAAAAATAAAACAGAACATACTTCTGAAAGTGCTATTTTTGAAAGAGAATTAATTTTCAAGTTTTTAGGGGATATGCAAAAAGATATCAATGATTTAAAACAATTAGTATCCCATCTTTCAAAAAATCAAGCACAATCATATAAAACACAGGATAAAAAAGCATTAATTTTTGAGGCGGATACTAATAAAACAGAAGATACCATTGAATTAACGGAATATTATGACGATTTTGAAAAAGCAGAAGAAATCTCTGATAATTTATTATTGCAAGAAAAAGAAAAAGAATTGATTGTTAAAGCATTGATAAAAAATAACGGCAAACGAAAAGATACAGCAAAAGATCTTGGTATTTCGGAACGGACATTGTATAGAAAATTAAAAGTGTATAATCTCGTTGATTAAAAATGACACAAAAAAAACAGTTTATTTATTTTTATCTTTTTATTCTATTTTTTACTACGTTTGGTTGTGCCGGCATTAAATATTCAGCAGTAGGTGTCGATATTCCACCGGATGCAAAAACAGTATCCATAAGAACATTTCAAAATAATGCATCGCTGGTGAATTTAAAGTTAAGTAATGAGATTACTACTTTATTAAAAGATAGATTTCAATCACAAACGAAGTTAAATATTATCGAATCCCGAGGAGATTTACAATTTGAAGGTGAAATTATAAATTATGCTGTAACTGCTACTGCCATTGGAGAAGATAAAGCAAGTGTGAACAGATTAACCATAACAGTAAGAGTAACATATATCAATAAATTGGATGAAACTAAAAATTTTGAACAAAGTTTTTCCAGATATGCAGATTATGATAGTAGTAAGAATTTATCACAAGTTGAGGATGAACTTGTAACACAAATATGTGAAACTTTGATTGATGATATTTTTAGTAGGGCGGTTGGGAACTGGTAAAAAATATAAAAATGGATAAAAAACAATTCTTAAACGAGATACAGAAGTTTAAAACTAATACAGCAATACCCTTAGATGTAAAAGATTTAATAGCATTGTATCCCTATTTTATGTTAGCTCAATTGATTCTAGCGAAGAAAGAATCAATGCATCTCTTCAATATAGTTGTTTTATTCCCTGATTTACAATACTTGAGAGATTTGTTATTAAATAGAAACGATGAAGTAGATTCATTAAATGAATATCCGCAAGAGGCGGGATATAAATTTCCACATAAGGATCGAAATGAAAGCAATAATGATAAAGAAGCACAAGAATCAGAAGAAAATGATATCATTCCTTTTGAAGACAAAGAAAATGTTTCTTTAGATGAATTAATTGAAAAATTTAACACAAATCATCCAAAAATATCGTGTGATATTGAAGATTCAGAAGAAGATCAGGTGTATGATGATTTATGTAAAAATAGCGTAGCCGAAAAAATGAATATTGTAAGTGAAACATTAGCAAATATTTATAAAGAACAGGGGAATTATGACAACGCTATAAAAATTTATAAGGCATTAATGACACGATATCCCGAAAAAAGTAGTACTTTTGCAAACTTGATTACAGAATTAAAAGAAAAAAAGAATAGTCAAAAAAATTAAGAAAGAATAAAAATGTATACTGCAGTTATAATTATCATCATTATTGCTTCCATATTATTAGGATTAGTTGTTTTAATGCAAAATTCAAAAGGTGGAGGGTTGGCTTCAGAGTTTTCATCTTCGAATCAAATTATGGGAGTAAGAAAAACGGCCGATTTTTTAGAGAAAACGACCTGGACATTAGCCGTAATTATTGTTGTACTTTCCTTTATTTCAGGATTTTTAGCTAAAGACGTAACAAAAAATAAGGAAAATGAAGGAATAAAAAGTAAAGCTCAAACTGCTCAAACAACATCTGCTCCCATTCAACAAACAGCTCCTAATACGGCAACACCTGAACAACAAGCTCCTGCTGACGAAGAAGCTATGTAATTATCATTTACGTGAGTGTATATATTTTAGGCATTGAATCTTCTTGTGACGATACCTCTGCCGCTGTACTATTGAACAATCAATTACTTTCCAATGTAATAGCCAATCAAAATGTTCATGCTCAATATGGTGGTGTTGTTCCGGAATTAGCATCCCGTGCGCATCAACAAAATATAATTCCGGTTGTGGATACTGCCCTGAAAAAAGCCAATGTATCCTTATCTCAACTTTCAGCGATAGCTTACACACGAGGACCGGGATTGCTGGGCTCTTTGTTAGTAGGGAATGCTTTTGCAAAAGCTTGTGCCTATGCGTTAAAAATACCACTTATTGAAGTCGATCATTTGGAAGCTCACATATTATCTCATTTTATTAAAAACGAAAAAGACAAGTATCCCGTTTTTCCATTTCTTTGTTTGCTTGTTTCAGGCGGGCATACTCAAATAATGCTTGTTAAAGATTATTTTGATGTGAAAATGATAGGCTCAACCATCGATGATGCAGCCGGTGAAGCCTTTGATAAAGCAGCAAAAATACTTGGATTCGAATATCCGGGAGGTCCTGTTATTGACCAATGGGCACAAAAAGGAAATCCAGAAAAATTTGTTTTTAGTCAGGCTACGATATCAGATTATAATTATAGTTTTAGCGGATTGAAAACTTCTTTTTTATACTTTTTGCGTGATAAATTGAAAGAAAATCCCAATTTTATCAAAGAAAATACTGCAGATTTATGTGCCTCTATCCAAAAAGCTATATGTACTTCTTTGATAAAAAAATTAATGAAAGCGGCAAATGATTATAATATCCATCACATAGCCATTGCCGGTGGTGTTTCAGCTAATTCTGGCTTGCAAAGACTTCTGAATAAAACAGCCTTGGAAAAAAATTGGAAGGTATATATTCCTCCTATTCAATTAACAACTGATAATGCAGCTATGATTAGTATTGTAGGGTATTATAAGTATTTAAAAGGGATTTTTTCGAAACTAAATGTGGTTCCATATACAAAGTCAAAGTTTAATTTATGAAAACAGAATTAATTATTTTCGATTTAGACGGCACCTTATTAAATACCTTGGACGATTTAGCAGAAAGCGGTAATTTCATTTTAAGAACTTATGGATTTCCGGAACATCCCGTAAATGCTTATCGCTTTTTTGTGGGAGACGGAATTCGTAAGCTTATTGAACGTATTATTCCTGAAAATAAAAGAGAAGATTCTTTTATTGAGGAAGTTAAAAGCGAGTTTATGAAACATTATGAAATTCATAAATATGATAAAACAGCTCCCTATCAAGGAATTATTGAATTATTGAGAACGATTCAAAAAAGAAAAATAAAAATAGCCGTTGCTTCAAACAAAACACATGAAATAATGGAAAAAATGATGGATTTTTATTTTCCAGGGATTAATTTTGATGCTGTTTTCGGACAACGCAAAAAAATTCCTCCAAAACCTGATCCTGCAATTGTAGTTGATATTTTACATAAAACCGGTATTACAAAAGAAAACACGCTATATGTTGGAGATACTTCGATAGATATGCTTACTGCTCATAATGCCGGGTTAAAAAGCATTGGTGTTTTATGGGGCTTTCGAAGCAAAGAAGAACTCCTTCAAGCCGGAGCTGATATCATCATTGAAAAGCCTGAAGAACTGTTAGGATATTGTTAGCTTATTTATTCTTTTATAAATTTTTGATTTATAGAGTGTTCCCCTACAAATATTTTCAACATATAAATTCCTGCAGGTAAATACGATACATCTATATTTGCATGATTGTTATCTAACGTTTGAAGAGCAATGGTTTTTCCGTTTATATCAATGATTACAATTTTTTCTATTATATCATTTTCTAATGAAATAAATAATTGATTTTTAGCAGGACTTGGATAAAATTTTAATCCATACATCTTAGCTTCATCAATTGAACCACCCACTTGGACACTGATTATATTTGAGAAATCACTAGTATCAAATGCATTTACGGCAGCAACTTTATAATAATAAGGAGTACAATTAGATACGACATCTACTAGTTGAAAAGTATCATATACGACTAGCCCATCATAACCTTCCCAATATTCATAAAAATCAGGATGAATGGAGACATACAATAAGTAATAATCAGCTTTTGCAACGGAAGACCAATGTGCAATAAACGTACATTCCTTTTCATCCAAATCTGTTGAAGGTAATGCCACAGGTGCTTCTAAAGGAATATAAAGTTTATATAACATTAAATAGGTATTAGTATATTTTGCTAAAAAGTATAAACAATCTTCCGACAAAAATAAATTTTGAACTTCTGGATTAAAACTTGGAGGATATGCAGAAATAATAGAAGTGTCAACTTGAAAAGTATTGGTTGAACTACCATCACTTTCAAATAAATAAACTTGATTTAAATTAGGTTTTGCAGTAAAATACAATTTATTGTTAAAGATTTTAAATTCGGAGGGCGAAGATTGTCGTAAATTATTCGTATTTGTATTTATTTCTTTTACTTTTACTGTTCCGGTTGTAGTGCCATCACTCACCCATAATTCCATATTGGAAAGGGTATCGGCGGCAGTAAAATATAATTTATTGTTATACAATGTAAATTCTTTAGCCCAAGAACTTTCTGTTCCCGGATATATATCTTTTATCATTCTTGTTCCGGCAGTACTACCATCGCTTATCCATAATTCATTCCCATAGTCATTGGTAAAAGCAGTAAAGACTACTTGATTATTCCACTCAAAAAAACCTGAAGGATTTGAAAAATCAGTTCCATTAATAGCTAGTTTTTCAACGTCATTAATGCCATCTGTAACATATAAGAAGAAGCCAAAATCTCCATTATTTTCAATGGCACTAAAAAACATTTTTCCATTGCAAACAAAAAATTTCATGGAAGTAGACTGTCCCAAATTTGGAAATTTAGAATAAACAATTGTTCCGGCTTCTGTTCCATCGCTTTCATAAATTTGAAAACTGGTAGCATTGTTTTTAGCCACAAAATATATTTTATTGTTAAATACTGTAAAACAAGCGGGTTCACTACTTATTCCATCGTAAGGAACGGTTTGAATGTTTTTTACTATTTTTGTTCCTGTTTTTGTTCCATCAGTTTCCCAGAATTCAGTTCCGTAATCATTATTAGTAGCAGCAAAATAAACTTTTCCGTTATAGGCAGTAAATTCTTGTGGTGAATGACAATTATTACTTATATCTATTGTTCCGGCTTCTGTTCCGTCACTGACCCATAGTTTGGGAGTAGCACCACCGTCTAGAGAAGCTTGAAAAAATAATTTTCCGTTACATACTTTTAATTCTTTGGGATTTGATGAACCTGAAGGATTAATGTCTTTAAACATATACGTGCCGCTTTCGGTTCCATCGCTCACCCATAATTCTTGACCATTAGTGCCATCGGTTGCTGAAAAAAACATTTTTCCGTTAAATAGAGTCATTTGCGAAATGTTAGCATTTCCCGAAAGATTGATGTTTTTCACTAATTGAATTTCTTGTGCGTTCAATTGCATGAACAAACTACACATTAAACAAAGAATACATTTTTTCATAAATTAAATTTTTAGGTTAAATTGGTTTTACAAAAGTATATTAAAAGTAAATATTGATAAGTGGATTATAAATAATTTTTTCACTTTTTCGATGGATTACTTATTAATGTATAGGAATGATTAATAAGCTTTTTAATGAGAGAATTAGGTAAATTTCCGTTTAAATCAATGGTATTCCAGTGTTGTTTATTCAAGTGATAGCCGGGTGTAATTTCCGGATGATATTCACGCAATTCAAGGGCTTTTTCAGGATTACATTTCAATGAAAGCCTTGCATCTCCGGATAAAGATAATAAAGCATACATTTTGTTATTTACTTTAAATACAAGCGTTTCATCATCAAAAGGAAAACTTTCTTCGGTTTTTTCTTTGGATAAACAATATAATCTGACTTCTTCAATATTCATCATTGAAATACTAATTTTTGCAAAGATAATATTTTTTTGTTTTTAGTTTTCATTTTTCGTTTAAACTAATTTTTTCGTGTAATTTTGCAATGTTTAATAAAAATAAATTCTATGTCAGACAATATCAAGGCGAATATTGAAAAGAGTGTAGTTGTCGCCAACGGAAAAGACCGTTGCTGTCTGGCGGGAGCTGTGATAGCTTGTGGAAAAGAAGTTGTGTATAGCTGTGCTTCTAAAACATTAGATGAGGATGACCCAACAGCGCATGCAGCCGTGTTTGCTATTCGTAAAACAAGATTGAAAATGCATAGGTTTTTATTAAAAGATTTTGTCGTATACATGAGTGAAAAACCTTGTAATATGTGTTTGTTAGCAATGTATCAGGCAGGAATTAAAAATGTTTACTATCTGGAAAAAGAAAAAATAAAAAATATGTTTTTGACGAAAAAAACGTTAAAACAAGCATATGCTTTTTGGGAATTTAATTAGAAAATAAAAATTATGGAAACAGTTTTAAGCGGAATCCGTTCAACGGGAAATTTACATTTGGGAAATTACTTCGGGGCTTTGAAGAATTTTGTAAAAATGCAATATGAAAATAAATGTTTTTTCTTTATTGCTGATTATCATTCTTTAACTACGCATCCGACTCCGGATAACTTAAAAAATAGTGCAAAACAAGTATTGATAGAATATTTGGCCGTAGGCTTAGACCCTGAAATTGCCACTTTATATTTTCAAAGTGATGTTCCCGAAGTGCTTGAATTATACTTATTCCTGAATATGAATGCCTACGTTGGCGAATTGGAAAGATGTACTTCGTTTAAAGAAAAAATCCGTCAACAGCCTAACAATGTCAATGCCGGATTATTAACCTATCCTTCGTTAATGGCTGCTGATATTTTAATTCATAGAGCGGATAAAGTGCCTGTCGGCAAAGATCAGGAACAACATTTGGAAATGACGCGTTTATTTGCTTCCCGTTTCAATCGTTTGTATAAAGTAGATTATTTTAAAGAGCCTCAAGCCTATAATTTTGGTGAAAATTTAGTGAAAATCCCGGGATTAGACGGCAGTTTGAAAATGGGTAAATCGGAAGGAAATGCTATATATTTAATTGACAGTCCTGAAATTATTCGTAAAAAAGTGATGAAAGCCAAAACCGATGCCGGTCCAACTACTCCAAATCATGAAAAATCGCAGGAAATACAAAATCTGTTTACTATTATGCAGCATGTCTCTTCTGCAGAAACCTTGACATTTTTTGAAAATGCCTATAACGATTGTTCTATTCGTTATGGAGATTTGAAAAAACAATTGGCTGATGATATTGTTGCCTTCTGTTCAGAGATACGAGAACGTATTTTAGAACTTTCGGCTCAAGATAAGTTGATAGAAGAAATTATGAATACAGGTGCCGAAAAAGCCCGAAAAAGTGCCCGTAAAACCATCCGTGAAGTGAGAGAAATAATTGGATTTAGAAATTAATGATGGAATCAAAAGAATTAACGGTAATTATAGGTTTGGTAACAGCGCATCAGACAATAGAGCGAACAAAAGAGTATTTGGAAGAATTAGCTTTTTTAGTTGATACTGCCGGAGGAAAAGTCGTTAAACAATTTATTCAAAATTTGGAACATCCCGACAGCCGTACCTATTTGGGTTCCGGAAAAATGAACGAAGTAAAAGAATATGTTATTGAAAATGAAATAAAAACACTTGTTTTCGACGATGAATTAAATACGGCACAAATTCGTAATATCGAACGTATTTTACCCGAATGCAAGGTGATAGACCGCACGCGTTTAATATTGGACATATTCTCCAAACGTGCACAAACAGCTCATGCAAAAATACAAGTAGAATTAGCTCAATATGAATATCTTTTACCACGACTAACGCGTATGTGGACACACCTGGAGAAACAACGCGGAGGTATTGGCATGCGTGGTCCGGGAGAAAAGGAAATCGAAACAGACAGACGAATTATTCGTGATCGTATTTCATTTTTGAAAGAGAAATTAGAAAAAATTGATGTTCAAAAAAGTACTCAACGCCAAAACCGAGGGAAATTTGTACGCGTAGCATTGGTAGGTTATACCAATGTAGGAAAATCTACTTTGATGAATGTGTTGAGCGATGCCGAAGTGTTTGCCGAAAACAAATTGTTTGCTACCTTGGATACAACAGTCAGAAAAGTTGTTTATCAGAATGTTCCATTTTTATTGTCCGATACAGTGGGTTTTATTCGTAAATTGCCCCATCATTTGGTGGAATCGTTCAAATCTACCTTAGATGAAGTTCGCGAAACCCATTTGTTATTGCATGTTGTTGATATCAGCCATACGGATTTTGAAGAACAAATAAAAGTGGTAGAACAAACTCTTTTTGAATTGAAATCTTCAAATAAACCGGTTATTTTGGTATTTAATAAAATAGACAAGTATACATGGATTGAAAAAGAGGCAGACGATTTAACACCACGTATTAAAAAAAATATTTCATTGTCGGAATTATGCAATACATGGATGGCAAAAACCGGATTACCAACGGTTTTTATTTCCGCAAAGAAGAAACACAATATCGATATTTTACGAGATATTGTAGTTAAAGAAGTACGAAAGCTTTATGCCGAAATATATCCTTATCAATATATTGCCGAAGAATATACGTATAATGAATCCGATACGGATATTTAAAATAAACCAAATTTTTTTTCGTTTTTTAAACACTTATAAACTAAAGAAATTATGAATGATATTGCTCAACAATTGCCTTTTATAAACCATTCTTCATCCGGTAACTTTTTTTTGATTGCCGGTCCCTGTGTTATAGAAAATGCATCCATGCCACTGGAAATTGCAGTTGAAATACAAAAGATTACAGATAAATTAAAAATTCCTTTTATTTTTAAAGCATCGTATCGAAAAGCAAATCGTTCAAGTCTTCATTCTTTTACGGGCATAGGCAATGAAAAAGGTTTGGAATTGCTGGCAGAAATTAAAAATAAATTACATCTTCCCGTTTTAACCGATATTCATAGTGAAGCTGATGCCGCCTTGGCAGCTAAGTATGTAGATGTGTTGCAAATACCTGCTTTTCTATGCCGACAAACCGATTTGTTGCTTGCGGCTGCTAAAACAGGAAAACCGGTAAATGTGAAAAAAGGACAATTCGTTTCTCCCGAAGCCATGCAATTTGCTGTTGAAAAAATTCGCTCTGCAGGAAATAACAACGTACTGATTACAGAGCGAGGAACCACTTTTGGATATCAGGATTTAATTGTAGATTTTTGCGGAATTGAAGCCATGAAAAAAAATAAATGTCCAGTAATATTAGATGTTACACATTCACTGCAAAAGCCCAATCAAGCATCGGGAACAACGGGAGGCAAACGTACATTGATTGAAACCTTGGCAAAAGCCGGTATCGCTGCCGGTTTTGACGGTATTTTCATAGAAACACATCCTCATCCCGAAGAAGCTCTTTCAGATAAAACAACCATGCTTCCACTTAATCAACTGGAAGAGTTACTTGTCAAGTTGCTTAAAATCCACAAAGCTGTAAATAATTTTTAAAAATTAATTTTTTTATTCATAAAAATACTATTTTTGCAGTCTAAAATTATTGGATGTTAACATATAGTATGGATATTGTAAGATAATAATCTTCAATAAAAAATTGAAGATTATCTTATTTTTTTCAACTCGAAATCGTTTTCGGGTATAATTTCATTTTAATTTATTATTAACGGTTGAAAGTTTTGATAATATGATTTATCAAACGTTTCACACAAAAAATTTAAAGATATGAGTAACGAAAATACATCCATTCACGAATTTGACATGCAAATGATTTGTGAATATTTTTCAAACGTTGAACGACAAGGACCGGGAAGTCCTGAAGTAACACTAAAAGCTTTGAGTTTTATAGATAATCTTTCAAAAGAATCTAAATTAGCCGACATTGGTTGCGGTACCGGTGGACAAACCATGACACTTGCTCAAGCTGTTACGGGAACAATTATCGGATTGGATATTTTTCCGGAGTTTATTACAAAGTTTAATCAAAATGCCTCAAAATTAAATCTTTCCCATAGAGTAAAAGGAGAAATAGGTTCCATGTTTGAACTTCCTTTTCAAGAAGAAGGATTAGACGTAATTTGGGCAGAAGGGTCTATTTATCATATAGGTTATCAACGTGGGATAAACGAATGGCGAAAATTTCTAAAAAAAGACGGATACATCGCCATTACCGAAGCCTCGTGGTTTACCGATAAACGACCCAAAGAAATTGAAGATTTTTGGATGGATGCCTATCCTGAAATAGATACTATTCCGGTTAAAGTAACTCAATTGCAACAAGCCGGATATATTCCCGTAGCTGCTTTTTGTTTACCCGATAATTGTTGGACCGAAGAGTATCATCTTCCTCAAACTAAAATCGAAGACATGTTTTTGCAAAAACATGCCGGCAATCAGAGTGCGAAACAATTAGTTGAATTTCAACGTCATGAAAGAAAAATCTATGATTTGTACAAAGCATTTTACGGCTATGTTTTTTACATAGGTAAAAAATTGTAAGCAAAGTTTTCAAAGGATTGTCTTGTTAAAAGGCAATCCTTTTTAGATGTTACAAGGAGAAGTACTGAATGCTATGGAAAAATCCTTCCAAAAATCAATTTTTAGACAAAAAAAGGCTTGACAAAAAAAGCTCTAGAGCTTTTCTAAAAAAGTCTGAGAGCTTTTCCAAAAAAGTCTGAGAGCTTTTTCCAAAAAGTCTGAGAGCTTTTTCTAAAAAGTCTGAGAGCTTTTTGTAAAGAGATGGGAAAGTCCGAAAAACAGGTATAAGAAGGGGGAATTAAAAATTAAGAATTATACTTGATACAACGGATTAACGCCGATATCATAAACGGGTGATTTGAATTCACCCGCTTCATTCTGTTCAAACTCCGTAGGAGTGATATATATGCATTTATTTTTTTGAAACAAATAAAATGATACATTTGCAAAAAGAATTGTCTTAATTAAATGAACCAACTTAGAGGAAATTCGCCGTTTTTTTAATGAAAAATTACAATTTTTTATATACCATGTTTAATATTTCTTCTTCTTTCTGCAAAGTATCCGTATAGATTTTATTTGCTTTTTGCAAAATTTCATCCACAAAGTTTTTGTCTTTTAAAGAAGAAGCATTGATTTTTACATTCAAATAAGCCCCTAAAACAGCGGAACGTATGCATAAGGCACCTACACCGGCATCCGAAACAGAGTTTGGATTGCCGAAATCGGCCATTGCATGACATATTTCAAAGGCTTCAAACGCTTTACACATCGTTTTATAAGGAACGTCGATGGCATATTTAGTCGCTTCTTGTATAGCCAGAGAACGTATGTTTTTTTCTTCTTCATTCGTTTTTGGCAATCCGAAAGCATCCATAATTTTATTAAATGATCGGGTATCTTCATCAACTAAGAACAACAATTCATTTTTTAATTTTTCGCCTTTTTCTGCCCATTGAGAAAATTCTTCCCAGCGTTCATCCCAGCCGGGTTTATGAGCCGAAAGATTAGCTACCATGCTTCCGAGAGCAGCACCTAATGCTCCCAGATAGGCAGAAATTGAGCCACCTCCCGGAGCAGGGCTTTCACTTGCTGTTTCATCGGCAAAAGCTGCACAGCTCATGTCAACTAATTTTGCTTCTTTCGACTCAGCTTCCAATAAGTATTCAATTACTTTTTCGGAAGGGTTAAATGGTTTTAAATCATCTAATCCCATAGATTTAACAGCAATTTTTATTATTTCTTGTTCTGAAATTCCAAGGGAACGTTGTTGTTTTTGTAGATAATATTTACCGGCATCTATTAATACTTTTTTGGGTACTAATCCTACTATTTCACACCCACTAACTCGTACTCCTCTATTTTGAGCACAGCGACAAATTTCATCAAAGGCAATGTGTAAAGGAGTGATAGAAATATTGGTTAAATTCATGGATACTTGTGCTATTCCATATTCTTTTATAAACCAACCGATAGCTTTTGTTGCTTTTAAAGTACCCGGTATCATTATTTGATTTCCATTTTCATCTATTTTTATCTTACCCGTAATTGGATTTCCTTCTCTTTCAGGTCTGCCTTTTTCTCTTACATCAAAAGCAATGGCATTCGCTCGACGAGTAGAGGTTGTATTTAAATTATAATTTACAGCGACGAGAAAGTCTCTGGCTCCTATTGCCGTTGCACCGGATTTAGCAACGCTTTCCGAAAAAACGCTAGGTCCAAAACTCGGTTTCCATTCTTTGCTTGCAATTTTATCTTTTAATCCTTCATATTCACCTTGTCGACAATTTGCTAAATTGCGGTATTTTTCTTCAAAGGCTGCGTTTTCATAACAATATACGGGAATATTTAATTCATTACCAACTCGTTCAGCTAATTTTCTGGCATAAAATATCGTTTCTTCCATGCTGATGTTAGATACAGGTACTAAGGGACAAACATCTGTAGCTCCAAATCGGGGATGATCCCCTTTATGTTTACGCATATCTATTAATATTTGAGCTTTTTTAATACATTGAAATGCTGCTTCACATACTTTTTCCGGAGAACCAACAAAAGTTACTACTGTACGGTTTGTTGTTACACCCGGATCAATGTCTAGTAACTTTACGCCTTCTATTTTTTCTACTTCAGCCGTTATTTGATGAATCAATTCCATATTGCGGCCTTCACTGAAATTAGGAACACATTCAATTATTTTTTTCATGTACTTAAATATTATTCTTATTATCCGCTATTTATAGCATAATTACTTTCTGAACCTATATTTACAAAAATACAATATTTTTCTGTTATTTTAATTTTATCAATAAATATAAATTGAAGATAAATATATATTCTTAAGTGTATAAAAAATAAAATCTTTATTTACAGAGATAAATAGAATGTTTTATAAAAAGTTATCAACAATGCTTTAATTTGAACATATAAATGTGTAATTTTGAAAACAGATTAATGCAAATACATAATACTTAAAATCAAAAATATATGCCAAATTTCACTCATTTGCACGTTCATTCTACCTATTCTATTTTGGATGGGATGTCTCCAATATCAGGATTAGTTAATAAATGCATCGCTTCAGGTATGAATGCACTTGCATTGACGGATCATGGAAATATGTTTGGTATAAAAGAATTCTTTGATTATGTTTCAAAAATTAATGCTGCTATTAATAGTGAGATAAAAGAGATAGAATCAGACATTAAAAAGTTAATAGCTGAGAATGAACAAACAGAGAAGATTATTGAATTACAAAAGTTAATAGAAACAAAGAAAAAAAATATTTTTAAACCTATTTTTGGTTGTGAAGTGTATGTAACTCGAAAAACACCTTCCAATCCAGAAGGAAGTCGCTTTATAAAAGAATTTAGGGAAAACATAAGTGGAGATCACCTTATTTTATTGGCAAAAAATAAAATAGGATATTATAATCTATGTAAATTAGTTTCTTTGGCTTGGATAGAAGGGGAATACCTTCGGCCACGTATTGACAAAGAAATACTCGAAAAATATAAGGAAGGATTGATAGTATCTTCCGCTTGTTTAGCAGGGGAAATTCATAAAAAAATAGAAGCTAATAATTATGAAGCAGCCAAAGAAGCAATTTTATGGTTTAAAGAAATTTTCAAAGAGGATTATTATTTGGAATTACAACGGCATCAAACCGAAAAAAAAGGCGCTGACACTACTGTATATAAGCAACAAATGAATCAAAATGCTTATTTAATGCAATTAGCAAGAGATACAGATACAAAATTAATCGCTACGAATGATGTACATTTTGTTGAAGAAGAACATGGCGAAGCCCATGATCGCTTGATATGTTTGAGTACAGGAAAAAAATTAGAAGATACAGATAGAATGCGCTATACTCAACAGGAATGGTTAAAAACACCTGAAGAAATGGCATTAATTTTTAGTGATATACCAGAAGCATTGGAAAACACTCAGGAAATAGTTGATAAAGTAGACTTTTATGATATCAATCACGAAGCAATGATGCCTAAATTTGAAATTCCAGTCGAATTCGGAACCTTGGAAACTCATAAACAAAAATATAGTAAAGAAGATCTAATAGCAGAATTTGAACTAGTAGATAAAGCAGCAAAAGAAAGAATTGAGAAGTTAGGAGGAATAGATGCATTATATCGTATCAAACTTGAATCCGATTATTTGAAAGAACTAACAATGATAGGCGCCAAACAAAGGTATGGAGAAAATGTATCAGCGAATATTATTGAACGTATTGAATTTGAATTAAAAGTAATGCGTGATATGGGGTATCCGGGTTATTTTTTAATAGTACAAGATTTGATTCAGGCAGCTAGAAACATGGGAGTTACTGTTGGGCCAGGTAGAGGGTCAGCAGCTGGTTCTGTGGTAGCCTATTGTTTGCAAATTACCAGTATTGATCCTATGCGTTATGATTTACTTTTTGAACGTTTTTTAAATCCCGACAGAATATCTTTGCCGGATATTGATATAGATTTTGATGATGAAGGAAGAGGAAAAGTGTTGGATTGGGTTACTGAAAAATATGGGGAAGAAAAAGTAGCTCATATAATTACTTATGGAACTATGGCTGCAAAATCCAGCATAAAAGATGTTGCTCGTGTACAAGATGTTCCTTTGGATATTGCCAATAAATTGGCTAAATTTATACCCAATCGCTTACCGGAAGATCCAAAAACAGGGAAAATTCCCAAAGTAAATCTAAAAAATAGTATTGAAATGGTTCCCGAGTTGAAAATGGCATTTGCCTCGGAAGATAAAATGATATCGGATACGTTAAAATATGCGAGTATGTTAGAAGGAACCGTCCGTCAAATCGGGGTACATGCTTGTGGAATTATCATTGGTGCAGAAGATTTAATAAATGTGGTTCCTTTATGTACCGCAAAAGATAAAGATTCCAATAAAAAATTATTGGTAACGCAATACGAAGGGTCAGTTATAGAAAGTGTCGGATTGATAAAAATGGACTTTTTAGGATTAAAAACATTATCCATTATCAATGAAGCACTTTCAAATATTAAGAAATCAAAAAAAATCAGTATTGATATTGATAATATTCCTATTGATGATGAAAAAACCTATAGATTATTCAGTGAGGGAGCAACTATTGGTACTTTTCAGTTTGAATCGATAGGTATGCAAAAATATTTGAGGGAATTAAAACCTACAAAATTTGAAGATTTAATAGCAATGAATGCCCTATATCGACCGGGTCCTATGCAGTATATTCCACAGTTTATTCATCGAAAACAAGGTAAAGAAGAAATAGAATATGAATTTCCCGAAATGGAATTACGATTAAAAGAAACCTATGGAATAACGGTTTATCAAGAGCAAGTTATGCTTTTAAGCAGAGATCTCGCAGGGTTTACACGTGGGCAATCCGATGAACTTAGAAAAGTCATGGGGAAAAAATTAAAAGATAAAATGGCAACTTTAAAAATTAAATTTATTAAAGGAGCTTTAGATAGAGGTTTTGGACCAAAAGAAAAATTGGAAAAAATTTGGAAAGATTGGACCGAATTTGCTAATTATGCCTTTAATAAATCTCATGCCACTTGTTATTCTTGGATTGCATATCAAACAGCTTATTTGAAAGCACACTATCCGGCTGAATTTCTAGCTGCCAACTTAACGCATAATATCAGCGATATTTCTCAAATTTCAATTTTAATTGATGAATGTAAAAGAATAGGCTCTCCGGTTTTAGGTCCAGATATTAACGAATCAGAATTACATTTTACCGTAAATTCAAAAGGAGAAATCCGGTTCGGCTTAGCTGCCTTAAAGGGTGTTGGAGAAGCTGCTTCTACAGCCATTATTAACGAACGTTCCCAAAATGGAATTTTCACTTCTGTAATAGATTTTATTCAAAGAATCAATCTTCGTACATGTAATAAGAGATGCTTAGAAGCTTTAGCTATGGCCGGAGTATTCGATTCCTTTGGAAATATTCATCGAGCCCAATTTTTTGCTGAAGTAGACAATAGTTCGTTTATCGAAAAATTAATCCGTTACGGGTCCACCTATCAATCTAAATTAAATTCAACACAAATATCTATGTTTGATGAACTTACGTCATCAGACAATAATCAAGGCGTTGAATTCCCAAAATGTGAGCCTTGGACTGACTTGCAACAATTGCATCATGAGAAAGAAATATGCGGCTTTTATATATCGGGACATCCTTTAGATAAATATAAATTGGAAATAACTAATTTTGCCAGCTGTAAAATATCTTCTCTTCATGAAGAAGGAATGCTTAGAAAAATGGGAATTAGAGGACAAATTGTTTCAGTGGCAGGCGTAATAACAGAAGTCTTTATAGGTGAAACAGCTAAAAGAAAAAAATATGGACGCATTACCGTTGAAGATTATGATAGTAAAATAACATTGTCGCTTTTTGGAGAAAATTATCTTAAATTACAGCATTTCTTTCAGATAAATGAATTTGTTTATATAGATGTTAAAAGCGAATTACGATATGAACGAAAAGGTGAATTTGATGATGATTTCGATTATAAAGTTATAAACATACAATTGTTAGACAATGTTTTAGAGACGTATACAAAAAGTATTAGTATTCAGCTTAACTTAGATTATATAGATGAAAAATTAATCTATGATTTTAATAATTTCTTTAAAATTTCAAAAGGAAATACTCCTGTACAGTTTCGAGTTTATGATTTAAATAAAAATTTAGATATACAAC
>ERZ1645192.87-NODE-87-length-57726-cov-26.348043_pt1 | contig 57726 bp, 39 predicted proteins | sample MGYA00575354_ERZ1645192 | MGnify/ENA primary metagenome ERZ1645192 (study PRJEB40844, sample SAMN11349763) | freshwater sediment metagenome | isolation source: river sediment | host: Sediment | place: India: Faizupur Khadar , New Delhi | collected 2017-02-21 ... | reverse complement strand
CAACCTTTTCAGGACGGCAAAGCCTGGCCTGGGCCATGAGAAGCTCGGCATTGCTGCCTGCAGTGAGTGCTGAAACAGTAAACAGGTCAGGGTAACGGGCCACTATCCCCAGGGTCTGGGTGCCGATAGATCCGGTAGAGCCTATGATTGCCAGTCGTTTATGCATCCGTAAGCCTTCTGTCAGAAATAAACGTATTGAGCAGGATCCAGAGCCTCTCCGTTATGCCATAGCTCAAAATGAAGATGGGGCCCCGATGTGTAAAGTTCACCTGAGTCACCAACTATCGAAATCGGTTCTCCTGCCCTGACCCTGTCACCCATCTCCTTCAGAAGCCTTGCGTTGTGCTTGTAGACCGACACGAGGTTGTTGGCATGCTGAATCATAATTACGAAACCGGTTTCCATGGTCCATCCCGTCATAATCACGGTTCCGTCAAGCGTTGACGAGACAACCGCCTTTGGCTGGGTAACTATGTCAGTGGCATAATGACGGGTGCGTGTGTCGAAGTTACTTGAGATTATCCCCTTGGCAGGGGGAAAGAAGTGAATATTCGCAAGACTGGTGACCTGAACTGCAGAAGGGATCCCGGGTGATATTGCCGAAGCAGAAAGGCTGTATTTGTCCTCCTGCTCAACCCGTGCCCTGAACAGGGAATCTTCTGAGGATTTTCTGAACTCTATGTTGCTGTAGTCGCGAGTGCTGTCACGCAGAATGACCGAGCTGGCAGGCTGCCTGCCTGAGATGACGTCATTCAGGTCACGGAAGTACTTGTCCCTGATCTCAAGCTCATGTTCCAGTGAGTCAAGCATAATTGCATTCATCAGGATGTTACGCCGCATTTCAATATCGGGGTATCCCGGGATAAATTCCCTGAGATTTGTGAATGCAATCAATGAGGTGTTGAGGGCCAGGGTAACCACCAGGAGCAGTGCTGCCGCGAGCAGTGCATTGGCCTTTGAAAGGCGGATGCGCCACAGCTCTTCGAAGGTTGTGTCATTGAATATTGCAAACCGGAACCTGTCGTTCCATTTACCCTTTCTCTTTTCGTTCTTTGCCATCTGATGATCTGACAGAAGCCACAAAGATAACAATGATGTTGGAAATAAGGCAATAGGCAGTAGGCAATAGAGGGGCGAGCGTTAAAAATTGACCCGGTGGGTCAATTTAGCGCAGCAGCCAGACTGCAGCGTGGCGAGCGATCAGATTTCCAGACCCTCAGACTTTCAGACCTTCAGACCTTCAGACCCTCAGACTTTCAGACTTTCAGACCTTCAGACCTTCAGACCCTCAGACCTCCTCTTACCACCCGATGCCGTAATCCTCCCCATGGTTACTTGATCCGCCCCAGAAGGTTCCGTGGACCCGGTCGAACCCGATTGCATTGACCGGACCTGAGGTCCTCTCCTGGAACGAGAGCCTGTAACCCATGGCTGCCAGCTCCTTCCTTACCCATGAAGGCATGGAACTGTTGAGCACCAATCCGCCAGGAACCTTCTCATGTTCTCCGAAGCTGGAATACATCTGCAGCGTTTTGAATGACGGTGCTTCACATGCTTCCTGAACAGTCATGCCGAACTCCACCACATTCAGGAAGAACTGAAGCAGCAACTGGTCCTGCTCGTCACCGCCCTGCTTGGCAAAGGAGAGCAGTGGTTTCCCGTCCTTCATTACAAGTGTCGGAGTCAGGGTAACACGGGGTCTCTTGCCGGGCTCAACAACGTTGAACGGATTCTCCTTTTCGTCAAGTACGAAGCTTTGCATCCTCTGGCTCATCCCGATGCCTGTGTTGCCTGCGATGCATGCCGGAACCCATCCGCCGCTCGGAGTCAGGGAAACAACCCATCCCTCCTCGTCGGCAGCTTCCACAGAGGTAGTCCCTGAGCGGAAAGTCCTCAGGAAACTGTCATACAGCTCAGGATCATCTGAGGGATAAATATTCCTGGCATCAGCCTGCCATGAATTTAAAAGTGCTGCGAAAGGATTCACATTTCCTTCGAAGGGATACGGATCGCCAGGCCTGACAGCGGGGTCATTCCGGTCAGGATTGATCAGCTTGCTTCGCTCCTTCGCATACTCCTTCGAAAGCAGTCCCTTCATAGGCTCTTCAGGCGGGAAAGCCGGATCACCGTAATAAAAATCCCTGTCAGCAAAAGCCAGGTTCATTGCCTGGTAAAGGGTATGGATGTACTTCGTGGAGTTATAACCCATCTCCTTCAGGTTGAAGTTTTCCAGTATGTTCAGGGTCTGGAGCATCACCGGGCCCTGGGTCCACTGCTGAAGCTTGTACACCTCTATGCCTTTATACTCTGTCATCAGCGGTTCTTCTATCTTAACCTGCCATCCGGCCAGATCCTCCTTTGTTATCAGTCCTCCCTGTTCCTGGCATCCCCGTGCAAACTCGGCTGCAATATCTCCGTTGTAGAAACGATCGTAGGCAGCATAGATGGCATCACGCCGTGATTTCTTCTTTTTCAGTGCCTGCTGTTCTGCCTCGACCAGCTTTGTCAGGGTGGCAAGAAGGTCCTTCTGGACGAAGATCTCTCCGGCAGAGGGAGCCTCCCGGTCTTCTCCGGCATGCGGGAGGAAGATTTTTGCAGAATACGGCCACTCTTTTATCCTGTTCCTGGCACGCTCGATTGAATTAGCCGTCTGAGCCTCCATCGGGTATCCTTCGGCCATCTGCATGGCCGGGGCCAGCACCTCCTTCAGGCTCATGGTGCCGTACTCGGCCAGCATCACGATCAACCCTCCGGGCGTACCGGGAGTAACTGCAGCAAGCGGACCATATTCAGGCGGATACCTGTAACCTTTCGATCTGTAGAATTCAGCCGTGGCGCCTGTCGGAGCTACTCCAAGGGCATTGATAGCTATGACCTTCCCTGTCTTCGGATTATAGATCAACGCCTGGGTCTCTCCTCCCCAGCTGAGTACGTCCCACATGGTGCAGGTGGCTGCCAGCATCGCGCATGCGGCATCAACCGCGTTGCCGCCCCGGTCAAAAATCATCGCTCCTGCCGTGGCAGCAAGAGGTTTGCCGGTAATAGCCATCCAGTGCCTGCCATGAAGCGGTGGCTTCTGGGTTGTAACCGGAAATGTGTTGAATGCCTGTGCACCGGCAATAAGTGGTGCACAAAGGAGAAGTGTTGAAAGAATGGTCTTGTCCATAATTGATTCTGATTATTGGCAAACAGCTGCCAGCCAGGTACGCAAGTTCGTAAATTATCACAATGTAGTATGAAAAACACCACAGTAATCATGACAAATGTTATCAGTTTTCTTGTGACCGCGGTCTAATTTTACTGACCAGAATTATGATAATTATGAATCCCGGATTATACTATTGGTTTGCCTTCATCCTGATTTTCATCGTAGGTTTTTACGCAGATATGCGTGCAGCAAAGAACAGGCATTCGGAAGAGAGTGTTGCCACTGCACTCAAATGGACCGGCTTCTGGATCTGTATTGCATTTCTTTTCGGGCTGGCAATTTCCCTGTTCTATCCCCAGAATGAAGGCAGCACAATAAGCACCAGGAGTATGATGGGCATGAAATTCTATTCTGCCTACCTGACCGAATACATGCTTTCGATAGATAACCTCTTCGTCTTCATAATGATCTTCACGATGATGAAGGTGCCGGGAGAAATACAACCTATCCTCCTTAAGTACGGCATTTTGCTTTCGATTTTCTTCAGGACCCTCTTTATCCTTGTAGGAATGGGACTCATAAACCGGTTTGAATGGCTGATCTACCTGTTCGGCGCATTCCTGATTTACATGACTTTCAAAATGATGAGGAACAATGATGAGGAAGAGACAATTGACCCGGAGAAAAATACGCTGATACGTGCAGCCAAGAGAGTGTTTCAGGTAGACGTTAACAACAATAACCCCAAATTCCATTCACGTTTGAACGGAAGGTTCGCAATCACCCCATTTGCCCTGACTTTCCTGCTCATAGGTTCAACCGATGTCATGTTTGCCGTTGATTCCGTTCCGGCTGTCATAGGGGTTATACGCGAGGGCAACCAGGCGCTTTCACTCCATGAAAGTAATTTCCTGGCAATTTCTTCAAATACATTCGCCCTGATGGGTCTTATATCATTGTTCTTTGCCCTTAAGGGAATAATGAAGCTGTTCAGACATCTTAAGACAGGAATCTGTTTCATCCTATTCTTTGTGGGAGCGAAAATGCTGCTCAGCGGCATCGGATCTGTCAGCATGTTCTTTGCAAGACACTCATGGGTATCCTTGACAGTGATCCTTTCAACCCTTGCAATATCAATTCTTTATTCTGTGCTTGAGAACAGGATTATTGCAAAACGTGAGGCAAAGCTTTCGGCTGGCTATGAAGCCGTCAGAGCCAAAGACAATGAGCTCAGGTAGGCCGACAGCAATTCAGTCAAGATAATCTATGAAAACGGGATTATTTTCCCGCTGAACTTTTATCTTGTCGTCACCTGATCCGGCATTATATAAACAAAATCAGGATTCATCTGTTGAAGAGCTGAACAGATAAGCAATAGACCAATTAATGAACGAATTTGACCTTAAGGCAGCGGAATGGGACAAGAACCAGATGCACCGCAAACGTGCAGAAGCTGTAGCCAGTGCACTCGCCAGCCAGATACCCCTTAACAGGAAGATGTCCGCAATGGAATTCGGAGCAGGAACAGGGCTGCTCAGTTTCATGCTCCTTGATAAGTTAGGCCCTGTTACCCTGGTTGACAGTTCTGAGGGAATGGTGAAAGTCCTTAATGAGAAACTGGCGAAATCAGATATGACTGAGATCAGGGTGGTAAATATTGATCTCGAGAAAGAGGACTATGATGGCGAACAGTTTGACCTTATATACTCTCTTATGGTTCTTCACCATGTTACTGACGTTGAAAAGATCCTGGAGAAGTTCAGTACCATGCTCAGATCAGGCGGTTACCTTGCCATTGCAGATCTTTACACCGAGGACGGTTCATTTCACGGGCACGGATTCACAGGCCACAGGGGATTTGACCCTGAACTGCTTGCAACTGCCCTTGAGAGTCACGGATTTGGGGAAATAAAACACAGCCAGGCGTTTAGCATTGAAAAGATAACCGATAGCAATGACCGGAAAAATTTCGGCGTGTTTCTGATGACTGCGGTCAGGAATAAATAATAGTAGAAGACATAAACCAGGGATTTAATTCACGAAGAAGAATGGCGAATATTGAAATTACACTTGACGGAGGCAAAGTTGTCACTGCACACTTAAACGGCAAAACGATAATGACGGACCAGTCGGTCAGAAACGGCGGTGGCGGCACTGCCCCTGAGCCGTTTGAGCTGTTCCTTGCATCGATTGGTACCTGTGCGGGAATCTACGTCAAATCATTCTGTGACCAGCGCGGGATAACTGCGGAAGGAATCAGGATAATTCAGTCGGTGGAATTTGACTCTGAAAAGAGGGTACCTTCCCGTTTCAGGCTTGATATTCAGCTTCCGGCAGGATTTCCGGAAAAGTATCGTGCAGCAGTTGTAAATGCTGCTGAGCTGTGCCTGGTGAAAAAGACAATTAACAACTCGCCGCTGTTCGAGGTGACTGCTTCCGTCATTTGAAAAGATATCCGGCCTGAAGGGTTACGTTGATTGCCTTGCAGATACCGGTGCCTCTTTTGCGACGGTTACAGGCATTTGCTATATTAGCCGGAAATAATCAATTTCATGAAAGAGAACCTAAAGGAACTTAATCCGTCAGATCTGACTGATAACCTGATCAGGCTGATAGCTTCTGACTGGATGCTGGTGACTGCCGGCGACAGAACGAAGTTTAACACAATGACCGCCAACTGGGGAGGGATGGGCTACCTGTGGAACAGGAATGTGACTTTCATATTCGTCAGGCCTGAAAGGTATACCTACGGTTTTATTGAAAGCAATGAGGGTTTCACCCTGACCTTCTTCGACGCAAGATACCGGGATGCTCTTGATTTGTGCGGCACGAAGAGCGGCAGGGATTGTGACAAGGTGGCAGAGGCAGGGTTAACCCCATTTTTCACCGAATCAGGCCTGCCGGCATTTGCTGAAGCAAGGATAGTACTTGAGTGCCGTAAGCTGTATGCCAGTCAGCTCACAGGAGAAGCATTCATTGACGCCGAACCACTGAAAACCCATTACAGCGCCAAAGGAGGCATTCACAAGATGTACATTGCCGAAATAATGAAATGCTTTGTCAGATAATTGAATTTGCTGCCAAAACCAGAACCTGTCATCAGTGACCGGGCCGGTCAGTTGCCGTTACCAAAAACAGGATGACGTCCGGCTGCCATCATCACTATTCTCTTTACCATCTGCCCGTACGAGTAATTCATCATCTCCGCCGCCATGGCAAAGCTGGTGTCAAAACTGATGTCATTGTTAGGATTTATGTCGAGAAGGTAAAACTTGTCATCACGCAACCGGAAATCAAAGCGTGCGTAATCCATGCATCCGAATCCGTGCCAGGTGTCAATTGCCTTCTTCTCTAATTTTTTATACAGCCGCTCATCGAGAGGTGCAGGCATCACTATTTCTACTTTTTCATAATGGCCCGATCCGGGTAGAAATTTTGAATCATATGTACAAAGCCTTTGCTTCGCCTGGGTGAAGGCTGAGAAGTCCATTTCAGCTACAGGCAGTATCTCAGGCGGACCATTGTTCCATACCGATACATGGAATTCGCGACCGTCGATAAAATCCTCAACAAGGGCAGGCTGGTTCAGTTCACTGTTGACTAGCATTATCTGTTCCTTCAGCGACGCCGTGTCAAAAACAACGGATCTCTCTGAAATTGTAAGGCTGCAATGCTCACGCGACGGTTTGACTATTGCAGGAAACAGATTCCAGCTCTCTGCTTCTTCAGCGCTTATTACAGCTCCGTCGGGAACCCTGATTCCCATAGTCATGAGAAGCTCTTTTGTCTTTTGCTTGTCATAGCTGAGGTCGATGACTTCCGGAGAGTTCCCGGTATATGTGAATCCCCTGCTCTCAAATATTTCAGTCACTCTCCTTTCAGGGTGTGAGGTGCCTGGCAGACCTTCGCAGAGGTTGAAGACTATCGTCTGCCTTGGATCATGCTTCTCGAGGATCTTTTCAAGATGATGGTCATGCAGCTCTTCTATAGAGGTCTCGACACCCTCCTTCCTGAGCGCATCAAAGAGAATACGGTTTGATCTGCGTGTCTCGCTGATCTCGGCCGCACCCCACTTCTGATCAATGTCATATACAATAAGAACCCTCAACAAAAAAGCTTTTTTACGAATCTAAAGCAAATGTTCGGAATTTGAAGGTTTATACATGAAAAAAAGCCGCTTGCTCCACAGTGATTTTAGTTATAAATTGCGGAAACCTTTTATATCTGACATTGTTCTAGTGATATCAAACTTAAAACAGCATGAAATCAAGACTTACAACATTAACAATTGGCTTTGTGGCCCTGACAGTTGCAGTTTTCACCGCATGTAACCAGGCTCCTGCAAAAAAGGAAGCGAACACAGGAACCGCTCATTACCGGACCCTTCTTTTCAGCGAAACACCATGGGATACCGAACGGGGATCACATGAACTGACCCCCGCGCAGGCAAAAGAAATAAACAACTACAGATTCACTTATGACGATTCACACCGTCTCACATCAGTAGAATTCGTAAGAGGCGACGAGCCGCTCGGTTACGGATCGCTCGGCGGAGCCGCGAAGATTACATATGAATATACCGCTGACAATAAGCAGATAAAACGCTTCTTCGATGAGAACGGCGGGCAGATTGAGTCGGGTGGTGCATTCACCTACGAATATACCCTCGATGAAAAAGGGACACGCACGGCACTCAGGTTTCTCGACAAGGACGGAAACCCTGTTGAAAACAGGAACAAGATCCATAATTACGTCTGGATAATCCTTCCTGACGGCAAACTGCAGGAAAAGCGCTATAACCTGGCTAAGGAAGAGACCGTTATGAACCCCTTCTGCCCGTTCTACGAGCTCAGGTTCACCTACAACGACAAGGGTTATGTCACCGAGATGGCAAACTACATGGATGACAAGCTATATAACTGTACCGCTGAAAACTGTGGTGATATAGGAGTATCGTACTTCCAGTTCGAATCAAACGAGCACGGTGACCTGCTTAGTTTTTCCGTATATAATGTTACCGGACAGATGTCAAACCTTTACTGGGGATGGTCACGCAGGGTAAGTACCTACGATGAAAACGGCTATTTACTGGAGACTGCCATGTTTGACCAGGACAACGAATACGTAGCCGGCAAGATGATCCCGGTAACCCAGTACACCTATGACAAACATGGTTCAGTGACCGAGGTAAGGAATATGGACAAGGACAGGAACATAATCAACCATCCTGACAACGGAGTGGCAATCACCCAGTATAAATATGACGAGACAGGGAACCGCACCGAGACACTGAGGTTTGACAAGGACAGGGTGGCTGTCACCCAGTAGCAATCATACGGCTTCACAAATGAAAAACAGGATAACATTCGGGTTCATAGCTGTTGCGCTTGTCGCACTCATGACTGCAGGATGTGCGGGCAAGGCAACCGAAAAGAATAAAGAGAGCACCTCCCCGGCAGAAAAGGCATTGCCGGTAATTGACCGGGAGACATCGCTTCTGCTTAAGGACCTCGCTGAAAACGGTGATTACGTTAACAGCCAGTACTTCCCGAGCCTTATCAAGGCATCGATCGTGTTTGAAGAGCTGGATAAAAACAACCTTGTCATTGACCTCCGGCAGGCTGATCAGTTTGCAGAAGGGCACATAAAAGGGGCTGTTAACAGGCAGTTCGGAGAGCTCCCGGAGTATCTTCAGACAGGGATCAAACCGTTCGAATTTGATAAAATAATTCTTGTCTGCGAAGACGGACAGCTGTCGAGCTATACAACTGCCCTTCTCAGGATGATGGGATACGGTAATGTCTTTGCCATGCGCTGGGGCATGGGAGGATGGAACAAACAGTATGCAGAGGCCGGATGGCTGAAGGGTATATCTTCAAAACATGAGAACCGTCTTGAGACTGCGACCAATGAAACCCCCGCCGCTGCCGGCATGCCGGTACTCGGTACGGGGCTTCAGACAGGAAGCGAAATCAGTGACGCCAGGTTCGGGAAACTGTTTGAACAGGGTGCCGAAAACATCATTGTCTCAGCTGACGAGGTGTTTGCAGACCCGTCAAAGTACTTCGTTATCAACCTTGAGAGAAAGGATAAATACGATGCCGGGCACATCCCGGGAGCTGTGCGTTACAAACCAGAGGCGACACTCGGCTTCCCCGATATGATGGCGACAATCCCCACCGACAAAATCACTGTTGTCTATTGTGGCACAGGTCATAACTCGGCATTTGCAACCGCTTTCCTGAGACTCTTCGGTTATGATGCAAGAACCCTTAAATACGGGAACAACAGCTTCATGTATGACAAGATGACCAGGGAGAAGGAGACTCTTTCATGGCTGCCGTTCACGGTTGCCGAGTCAAATGATTTCCCGGTGGTGAAGAAATAATTTTGAATTCTCAGGGGAGACGGACATTATATCTCTCCCTGAGGAAAGAAGAACCCGGTGGTTCATCTCTTCTGAATCGAATCCGGTCCGGCCTGCCTGTCAGGCCGGATCTTTTTTTAGGATGAAGAGATTACTGATCCCCGTTTCACTGAGGATCATCCAGACTCTGGATGATACTGATATGTCTTCCGAACAGAGCACTACGGGCCCCTTGTTTTTCCTGATTTTACGGAGATTTTCACCTGACAGCAGGTCCCCGGGAGCAGCTGTCAGCTTGACTGCACCGGTTATATCAGGCACCTGGCAGTCAGTGTCAAGGATTACAAACAGAATGTTGTCTCCGTTTGCCGGCAGCTTTTCAGGGGTGACAATGTTCTCTCCCGTGACAGACGGCTCTGCCCACTTAACAGCATCATACCTGAAAATGCCGGGATTAAGGGCACGGATTAAGACCAGCACTGCAAGTACAACTACTGCGGCCAGTACATACTTATATTTAATGACTGTTTTCATCGTAATGCTTTTTACTGGCATCCGCCGTCAAGTTTGCGTGCTGAGAACTTTCTGGACTCAAGATATTTTACCTTCAGGCTGTCAGGGAGGCTGCGCAGTTCGTTGTACATGTCTGCTGCCCTTCTGCGTGTCTCGAGAAGTGCGTTTTCCTTTGCCGTGATACGCTCTCCTTCAAACTCAGTGGCAGATACGGTTTTGACCCATTCGCCTATTCCTCCTTTGAGGAAATATGTGTTGTAATATCCAAGGCCCCTGGCATATGCCATGGCTGCTGCTGCCTCCGTGTCATCCGATGAATACAGGATCATCCTTTTATTCCTGTCCCGCAGCCAGATGTCAGGATCAGTCCCGATGAAACCGGCGTAAGGAACGCTTACGGCTCCGGGGATGAACTCTTTTGCATACTCTTCTGCCGGCCTGAGATCGAACAGCTGAACATCGCCGGCTTCCCGTACAATGAATCCGGCAACCTCATCGGCGGAAAAGGAAGCTGTGTCCTGAAGCACCTCGTCAAGCAGCTCTGCCGGCCGTGCCTTAAAAGACCTGTTGGCAGTCAGCGGCAGCAGGGCAAGGATGAGGCTCAGCAGCAGTAGAAATACAGTAATTTGTTTTCTGGTTTCCATTGCAATTCACTTTATTTCACTTGTAATATCAGGTCTGGCAAATTTTTTCTCGGCAAGTTCTGCAAGCCAGAACATGACCCCGGCGGCTGAAACCAGGATAAGGGTGAACAGGCCGGCGGAAATGCCAAGAACCTCGTTGATCTTCACCGGTCCACGGTAATTCGCCATGGCCACCTTTTCAATCAGCGGCCATGTCTCGGCGAAAAGGAATGCACCTGCCAGGCCTCCGAAGATATACATCATGGCATCGATCTTGCCTATCGAAAGGGCACAGAGTCCGGTTCCCGGGCAGAAGCCTCCCATTATGAAGCCCCCTCCCATAATGATCCCACCCACAATTGATGCAGTCACATAGAATTCATTTACATATACCTGGTTCAGGTTGAGCAGCCCGAAGTAGCCCAGAAACTGGGAACCGATCAGTGCTACAATGGCCGCAGTGAAGAACACCTTCAGAACTGTGGTGTCATACCCGTAGAACATCCCGGCAAGCTTGCGGCTCGATGAGAACCCGCCCTGCTCGAGGGCAAACCCGAACCCGGTGCCTATTACGAATGCCGCCAGCAGGTTCAGCCATTCGGGAAACTGATATAATGATGTTAGTGGTGCCATATTCTTTAATTAGTGATGTTTGTTTTCAACTCATTTCCATTTCTTAATGTCTGAATTACCCCTGCCTCCGCCCCAGACTGCAAGACTGCAAGACCGCAAGACCGCAAGACTCTCAGACCTTCAGACCTTCAGACTTTCAGACTTTCATATCCAGTTTTTCCTGAAGAACCACGCAAATGCGAATGCCGAGCCGAATATCGCGACCATTGTCACGAACCCGGCCAGAGAGAGCACGGCCATTCCCGAGAGGGCGGCACCGCTGGTGCATCCCCTTGCAAGCTGTCCGCCGTAGACAAAGAGCATCCCGCCCAGAAAAGCAAATACAAGCCTTCGTGTATTTGTTATCCGGGGCGATTTCTCGACCCGGAGCTTCAGCCTGCCGGAGATGGCTCCGGAAATAAATCCGCCCAGAAGTACACCGAAGATCTCAATCGTCAGCCAGTTGGCCAGAGGCTTTTTACCGTTCTCGAAATACCCGGAGTAGTACTCTGTCTGGTTCACATGTTCCGGACTCACAGCTCCTACTATTGATACAACGCAGTATTTAATTCCACCGCTGGCTCCCAGTCCGCGACCGGAGACCAACATTGCCAGCAGTAATACCAGTCCCAGCAGCACTCCCGCCAGGTACGGATTCATATAGTTCCTTTTCATAGTTTTTGTCGGCCTTTTTTTACACTAAGAGCAAAATTAAGATAATTGGGGAATGACATATCCTTTAAACTGTTTAAAGTACCTGCAATATAATAACCTGGTTGTGAGTTTATAGGTATTATTACCCATATTATACTCCATTGAGATTCCTGTTTATGAAAACGGTAATCAAATCCGAAAAAAAAGCCTCCCCGCTTTAGGTGCCCGGAGTGCATTCTGCCGCTGATCCAATTGCTCTAAATAGCCCCTCCATAACCAATGAAACAACCAGGTAAAGTGTTGATCAGAAGCATAAACAGACCTTTATGCACAATTCTGTTCCTGATAACTGCGGTGGTTCTACAAGGACAGTCTTTAACCGACCTGAAGAACACGAAACCGTTCGCCGTCAACGGCAGCCTAGGTCTGAACACCGCATTCTACAATGCATCAGGCATTCCCGACAGGCAGACGCCCTTTGCCTTCGGGTTGAACGCAAACGCCACTCTCACTGTCTACGGCATCAGCATGCCATTCTCCTTCACATGGTACAGCAATGAGAAAGCAGGCTTCCACCAACCATTCAATCAATTTGGGATAAGTCCCACTTACAAGTGGCTTACACTTCACCTCGGATACCGTAACGTGTCATTCTCTGAGTTTACTCTCAACGGCCATACATTCCTTGGCGCCGGGCTGGAAGCAAGACCGGGGAAATTCCGGCTGGCAGCTGTTTACGGAAAGTTCAACGAAACATCACAGTATGACCTCCTGATGGCTGACTCGATCCCGAAACTGACACGGCTGGGATGGGCCGGCAAAATTGGCTATGGCACGGAGAAAACATTCGTAGATGTTTCAATGCTCCGGATCGGTGACAATAAGAAGAACTTCGTTCCTTCGGATAATCCTGAGTATCCTGTTCCTGCCCAAAACATTGCCCTGGGACTGACTTCCCGGATAAGCATCACTTCTAAGCTGATATTCAGCGTCGACGGCTCGGTGAGCTTCCTTACACCTAACTCGACACTCGGCACCTCGGATACAATCAATGACAGGCTGATGCTTTATGCAAGCAATCTGATCAGCATCAACGAGACAAGCCAGCGATTTTCGGCTGTCAAAACCAGCCTCTCATACAGTTTTTCAAGGAATGTGAGCTCCGCGATCGAATACCGGCGTATCGACCCCGGATACCAGTCCATGGGAAGCTACTTCTTCAACAATGACCTGGAGCAGGTAACCTTCAACCAGACGTTCTCCATCCTGGAAAACAAAATCAGGGCACGGGGTTCGATAGGGATGCAGCGTGACAACCTCGACGGTTCAAAAAACAGCACCTCAAGAAGAATGATTGGTGCTTTATCAGGCAATTATACAATTGATGAAAACTGGGCGGTGGATCTGTCATACAATAATTTTTCAACCAACCAGAAAGCGGTTAAAAACATCGCTGACAATTCCCTGATGGTCTACCAGGTCAATCACAGCCTCCTCCTTTCTCCCCGCTTCATGAAGGCTTCCCAAAGCTTCTCCCACATGGTGATGCTCAACCTGAACTGGATGATGCTGAATGACAAGAACGAGCAGACATCGGAGATGACAGATACGGATACGAAGGTTGCAATGCTGATGTACTCCATGGGCATGCTTAAGCAAAAAATAAATATCAGCCTGGGAGCCAATTATACGAATATGGTCAACCAGAATTATACAAATCAGCTTGCAGGCGGCACACTTGGAGTTTCGTCGTCATTGCTGAAGGATAAGCTCACCCTGAACTGGAACAATGCCTGTATGATTAACAGGTTGAACGGAGAGGACGGCATCATACTCAACACTGCGTTGAATTCAAATTACCGTTTCCTTCCCAAGCATTCGGTTACATTCAATCTGAACTGGATAAAAAATTCATTTGCTGATACTTCCGTCATACCGTCGTATAACGAAACAAGAGGAGATTTAGGATATGCCTTCACTTTCTAAGAGTCTGCATTCAGGGCGAAGAGTATTCGTCGCGCTGTGCTTATTGCTTTCGGCTACTGTCAGTGCGCAGTTTGTGCAGACGGTAACTGTGATGCCTCCATATTCGAACCGGTTATCGGATTACACAGCCGTACCCGGAAAAATTTACAGCGTGATCACCCCGGTGGCGACCGGTTTTGACAGGCTGGAATACCCCGTATTCATTCATGGTGCAATAATCAGTACTGACGAATCAGTCATAATCCGCACCAGGGAAGGATACAAACCGGCAGCACCCATACTGATCAAAGGAACGCAGGGACCTACCGGAGCCATAATGTTCCTCCCGTATACCCTTACATACAGTGACATTCTCCAGATCTTTGCCGGGCAAAGCCTGGAGTATATCGGCATTACCCGGGAACAGGTAATGCAGCAGGGACTGCCTGAAAACACCTACACAATCTGTTTCTCGATCTATGATTTTGATTCATCAAGACTCCTTTCAGAAGTCTCTGCATGCAGCAATCATTTCACAGTTTCATGGGTTGAGGCCCCGATAATCATCTCTCCGGTGAATCAGGCTCAGCTTAGCGAATCTGAAGCAAAGAATGTCACTTTTCAATGGACCCGCCCCCCAAGCGCCCCGGTAAATACGCAGTATAAGCTGAAAATCATCGAACTGCCAACCCCGGCCGGCAACTACCAGGATAAACTGCTTTCGGCCGGCTATCCCGTATTCTTCGAGACAACTCTCTTCACAAATACATATCTCTATTCATTTGCCAATCCCCCGCTTACACCAGGGAAATCATACGCTTTCATGGTTACAGCTGTTGACCCGTCAAACCAGACCGCTTTCAGGAACAAGGGCAACAGTGAACCGTCGGTATTTACCTGCACACAGGCAGAACAATCTTCAGGGAACACAGATTCAGAATTCACATTCATCATTCCCCGCAAACTGGCTCAGAGCAAGCCGGACACTCTTGATGTAAACGAGAACCAGGATTTGCTTATAAACTGGGCATGGGTCAAACCTGTCACTGCCGATTCCATGGCTATGACCGATACAGAATCGATTCAAAGCCTTGGAATAGAGAGATATGTGCTCGATATTGAACGCCTTAAAAGCAATAATGCCGCAAGTCCTGCAACATTCAGCTTCTCACGGACATTTGACAAGGATGCCCAGGGAAACCTCCAAAACAAGCTCCAAATAAGCAAAGAGGAAGCCCGGGAAGAAGGTTTCACTGACGGTGACGTTTACAAAGCCACACTTAGGCAATTTGGCAAAACAAACAACCTGATAGCTCCTTATTCCAGTCCTGAGTTTGTTTACAGGGAACTCAAAGGCCCACAAATGCAGGAGATATCAGTCCAGGCTGTTTTGAAATACAGTTTTAAAGGCTTCCCGGAACTTTACCCGGTGGCGGGCACAGATGTGATTGCCGAGGCGCTGGTACCCGTCGGCACCGGAAGCGCTGACCCTTCCCCGGTAATAACCGTCGGGAACAGGTCCCTGAAAAAAGTGGCATCCCTTGCTGTTACTACCGATGACCTCGGAAAGATAGACACACAGTTGCCAGTCCCGGTTGAATTCATGAAAAATGACACTGTCTTTTGCAGGTTACTTATTGGTAATCAGTACTATGTTGATGATGATTTTGATCTGAAGATTGTCACTCATACAGATCATTCGGTTTCTCCGGGTTCTTCATCACAGGGTGACGCCCCCGGTTCAGGAGAGTATTTCAAATGGGCGGAAGGACGGTCTTCTTTTGCCGACTTCGGCGAAATTGTAGCCGGAACATATGCTTACCGGTTGAATCTGAATGTCCGGAAAAGGTTTACCTCCTATTTCCTGTCGCAAGACGGTACAAAGGTCACGGTTCAGCATGAGGAAAAGACCGAGGCACAGAAGGCGATGGAAAAGATGAAGACCCAGGGGGTCGAAAATACCCTGAATGACACACAGCAGGCTGGCTATTACCAGTCGGAAGTGGTTGCGGTTGCTCCCGGCATTCCGGTAATTATGTACAGGGAAAATAAAAAACCGCATATCCCTGACTGGGAAGGAAATATCGATTTGAAGACTCCGCTCACCACCGGGAAGATCACAGTGGTGGCGAAGGGAATAACCGTAATCCAGGGAGACAAGTCATATGCAGTCTTTGACCGTCTGCTGGCATCCAACTCTGAAAAATACAAGATTATAGCCGTTAAGGACATCGATAAATGGGTCGCAATGAAAAACCAGGGCCTGGTTATAACAGGCGCGGCAGGGACAGGAGCAGTAAAGTCAGGTGTGAAGGTCCCCGGTATTGATGCAGGTGGAGCAGGGACCGGCACAGCGGGGACCGGTGCGGTCAAGCCAGGCACAGCAGGCGCCGGAATGATCAAATCAGGTGTGGCAGGAACCGCTGCGGTCAAATCAGGTACGGCAGGGACCGGCACCGCACAGTCAGGTGCAACCGGGACCGGTGCGGTCAAGGCATCGGCCTACAAGTATAACCCGGCAACCCCCATCACCTCATCGGAAAAGGTTACCCTTGAATCGGTAATTGCAGATATTATTACAGCAGGAGCAAGCACAACAAACTTCCTTGACGAGAACGATTACATAGCAGAGCCAATGGAGTTCGGGCTGGAGCTGCCGGAACCAGCTGACCCCGATGCTTTTTACCGGACCGTCACTGCAGATTATGAGGTGGTCTCATGCAGACCGCCCACATCGGTGATACGCGGCAGATTGCTCTACACCTGGAAATCGGACCTTGCCGGGCTTAAACGTCCCCTCGCAAATACCCGCTTCCGGGTTATTGTAAACTATGTCGATGAAAATAATGTCTCGATAGGCGCCACCAAGAGCCAGTACAATAACATTCCCGGTCTGCCGGGCGGAAGCGAATCTTACACATTCTACCCGGACGATTCGGACGGAAGCATGGAAGACTATGTATCACTGTCTGACCAGTATGCTACGATGGCAGCCGGGATGACCGATGCAAACGGAAATTTTGTGATTGAAACCGTGAACCTGGATTTTAAGGGAAACCTTGGCCCGGGTACTGTAGCCCATTCCAAAACCAGTCATTCCGTGCCGGAAACCACTGCCGGCGGTGGCATCGGAGACCAGTTCAAGAAAGAACTCGGCGCCGGTCTGCAGGGGCTGGATCAGTATGTGACAAACCCCTGGAATGACGGCAGCAGCTTTGCGTTCCCGGCAGGTCCTGCAGTCGCAGGATTGAAACCAGGCGGCAACGGGTTAGGGACGGGTAATGCAGCCCTTGGCAGCCAGTCAGCAATCAATCCCGGTTTCAGTATCACTTTCGACGAGGGGTCAAACTCGTTCGAGCTGAACGGAAGCAACCTGGCAGGGAGCAAGCTGAACGGAGGCAAGATGAAAGACAACAAAAGCATCACAGGCGGTGCCGAAATGTTCTTCCCGGAGCCGAAGGTGCCGGCTCACGGGCCTTATCCCTCTTTTGATGCACAATCTGCAGCAAGCCTGAACCCTTCTGCCGGCAATGTCGTCGATGACGATTATGAAACAAAATCATACAGCGGCTTCAAACGGGTGTTTCGCATTATAATTGACGGTGATGCCGCCTCCTATTATTACCCTTCTGCCGAAATCATCACTGTGCAACCCCTGGAGGAAATGGAAACACCCATGGATATCACCCATTATGTGCGTGAATTCGAGATGAAGGTCTATCCGAAGACACTTAATGAGGATAAAGAGAAGATCTCCCTCTCGGGAATGCAGGTTACACTGTTCCGTAACCTCGCAGACAAAAAGAAGAATTTGCCTCACGGCGAAGGAGACGGCAAGTACACTTTTGCAGAACTGCTGAACCCCCAGTACAACTCACAGGATGCGGCGTCAGCAACCGATAAGGTGAACGCCGGGAGCTTATTCAGCCAAAAGTTTGAACAGTTATGGCCGGCCAGACCCACGGTGTACAACTCTGCCAGCCAGGCAAACTATTCTTCCCTAACGGCTCTTCTTCAGTCACAGTTCCCTTATTACTTCATCGAGTCATCAAGTTATGTGGCGGAGAATACCCTCACCTACCAGGCCACAATCAGGGAATCACCGCAGGTTCCACAAATTACTGAGACTGACTGGGCAAACCCGGAAATCCCGTTGGTGGAAGCTGATGTGATACTGCAGCCACTGGTGAGCAGGGCGCTGATAACCGTTCGTGATGTGAAGGCAGGCTCGCTGGTAACCAAAGATAATGGCGCCAGGGTTATGGTGTCCAAAGAACAGTCAATAACCGGAACCAGTGATTTCCGTACTGTACCGGTTGATGATTACGGCAAGGCCGAAATACTTGCAACCGGGGGTACGCCACTGGACGAGTATGTGGCTGACGGTCTGAATCCGACTACAGTTTATTTCTTCGCCGGGGCGAACGGATACAGGGACTCATTCAACGGCGCAGGCTATTCATTTGTCAGGAAAGGTGTTCAGTTCGTAAAGGATATCGGTCTCTCACCCTTACATACAGTCACAGGAACCGTCAGATGCCCGGATGAGAAGCTGGCCGGTAACACCCTGGCAACTGTACCTGCTTACATACAGGTCAGGGACGGAAAGTATTTCGAGACAGACAATGCAGGGTATTTCGAAGTTCCGGCCCCATATGTCGCAAAGGATTCATTGAAAATAATTCCAAAGGATGTTGCCTATTTCAATTCATCATACGTGTTTACGGACGCTGATGCCGCAAAGGATCAGCTGGATCTGAAGGATGTAATGGTTTATCGCCGGCGTCACCGGATACAGTTCTCTGTATCTGAGAAGCATGACATGGCAGGGCCGGAGAAGCGCATTGCCGGAGCGACAATCCAGCTTGGCGACTCGGTAAAAACCACCGATGCAAACGGAATAGCGAGGTTCAACTTCGAGAACGTTTCTGTGAACAACTACACGTTCATTGTAAGGGGTTCTGACGGAAGCGGGTATATCCCGAAAACGGTCAGTGTGGAAAGTGATGAAACTGAAGGCTATGTAACTAAAAGCGTTCAGCTTGAAAAAGGGAGCGAAGTCAGTGGCACAGTGAAACTGGACGGTACACCGGTAAAAAATGCCAGGGTTTATATAGATGTATCAAATACATCCACCCAGCTGGTTTCAGCCCTGAGTTTCAGCCAGCAGTCCGGATCATCAGCCCAGGCAGTTGCCACAAAGAATTACAGTCTGCCGTCCGGGACATCCGGACAGGTGGTCTCTGAACCGAACAACCACCAGCAGCAAGGAAATTTTGCCCAGCCTTCCTCCAAATACTACGGCCCCGGGTACAATAAACCTGAAGGCCAGGTCACACAGGACGCAAACCTTGTGGCAGCATACACCGACAGCCAGGGGAAATACACCCTGCGGGGGGTACCTGTAGATAACCAGGAAATTTTTATCCGGGCAACACTCGACACGACTTTTACAGTTGCAGGCGACAGGCAGCCGGCATCCATAAAAGCGGGAAAAGCTGTTGCTGACCTGAACCTGAAGTCATACAGCCAGGCCGTAATAAACAAGATTTACGGATTCCCGCTGACAGTGGAAAGCCTGACAACCCTCAATCCGAAACAGGTAAAAGTGACCGGGTTGATTCACTGGACCGAGGCGGTCAGTGATTTCGCCCTCAACGAGGTGAATAAGGTGCTCAGGGTAGAAGACGTCGTTTTCAACCTGACAGACAAAGGTGGTTCGACAGTGGGCATAGCGAATGATGATGAAGTCGTGATAAGGGGCGTTACTTCGTTGAAGCTGTCGTATCTGAACAGCTACAACATTGCCCTTCAGTCGGCTGAAACAGAGGGTTTCTTCAACACAACACCCCTCTCCGTCAAAAGGGTGAACGATTTCGGGAAGATAAACGGGAAAATGAAGATCATTGACAATTCGTTTAATTATCCCAGCAGCTACCTCGATTTTGACAAGAGTGAATTCTACCTTGCCAGGAATGAGAATAACAAGATAAACAACGTTGTGGACCTGGTTACAAGCGCAGTATCGGAAACGGAGGCCTCGAAACCAGTTTACAACAACATGTCAGTCTACCAGGAGGCGATCCAGACAGGATACATCAATTATCTGAGTAAGCCAAAACCCGTTTATTTCCTGTCTGACAGGAATGCGAAGCCAATTGCTTTCAGATTGCTGAACTTCCCTGCTACCGCGAATCCTCTGAACAGCTATATCGACGAAAACGGGAAAATACACCTGGATGCCGATCTGACCTGCAATATTGCAAACGCACAACCTGAAAAGTTTACTGTGAATATCCCGGGCATAGTGCTTGATCAGAACAAGGTAAGTCCTGTATCCGGGACTGTGCCGATAAAGCTTGCGCTGGAACAGTGGACCCTTGAAGTCAAAGACTGGAAACTGGATCCTTCGGAAGGGGGCATTGTAAGCCAGAATGCATTGATCCGTACGAAAATTGTCGATATCCCTCTGACCCGGTTCGTTCTCCGGAATGACATGTTCCGGATTGACGATTTCCAGTTTGATAAAATTGCTCTCGCCGGAGGAATATTTCCTCTGAAGATTGCTCCTGCAATCAAGCCTCATCTGAATTTCGAGCAAAAGGTGGGGTCAGATATGAAACCGCACTGGAACTTCAACCTGATAAGCAACGGCGCTGACAAGGTTGCATCGCTGCCCGGGCTGGCAGGATTGACAAATCCTGACATGACAACATCCTACCCGGTCGACTTCGACTACCTGCAGATCCTGAGCAACAACGAGATGATCGTTCAGCTGAAGCAGTCAGGGGTGAAAGCACGGCTGAAAGGCAACTCCCTTGCAAGCTTCCTGCCGCAGGCAGTTTATAACGGGCCTAACTACATGAAACTTAGCGGAACACTTAATGTGGGCGCCCCGAGGGTGAGCGACATTTTACTGAGTGCAATCTGGACCAGCCCGACCGCACCTCCTGATCTTGAAAACGTTGACACGGATTTTGAAACAAAGGGATTCGTCCATTTTTACGCCAGCAAGAAACCGATTGTCATCGACAAGAATGAGATCAGGATAACCGGAAAGGTGATTGAAAAACCCGCAAAAACGTTTAACCCGATCCCGTCGGTCTTCTTCGCCCGGGTCAACGGAACACCGCAATATGAAGTGAAGATGGATAAAGACTGGATTACCCAGCTGACCAGTGAGGAGGATGAATCAATCACCTCGCCAGTTGTTGCATCAAAGGGATACAGCCTGAAGATTGAAAACGGAGGCATGTCTGTTGCCGGTAGCGACTGGACCACATGCAAATTCACGGGAGACCTCACAAATAACGACAAATCAAAAAATGACGATATTGCCCCGACTAAAACCACCTTCGAGGTTCTGGGTGATATCTCCGCCAGCTCGGATAAACTCTCAGTCAGCAGCATTGATACACCGTTCGGCTCAATGTCCCAGACATTCGACTTCAAGACGAAGGAACTTATCGGGACCCTGAGCTTTAATTACGAACTGACACTGGGGTCGGTTGTGATACATAAGGGAGCTATCTCATCCTGCTTCGGAGCGGAAGGATTTTATATAATCGGCGCATGCAATGCGTTCCTTCCGATAGGAATCCTTGCCGGGAACTATAATACCGGGCTGATGCTCGGATCTCACAAGCTTACCGATGAAATGTGGCACCTTACCAATAGCTATATTGACGACAGGGTGGTTAACTGGTGCTATAAAAAGGACACGGAACGCCTCTCCGGATTTTACTTTGCCTTCAACAGGGAACTGTTCAAGGCGAGGGAGGATTTTGATTTTGTCCTTGCAAAGGGATATGTGGATGCCCTCGGGCTGATCGGAGGCAATACTTATGTGAATGTTACCGGCGGAAGCTGGAAGGTGGGCCTGGGCGGATATGTATACCTGCATGCCGGGGCAGGACTGGCAGCCATCACCGGAACAAGCATCAGCGGGCATGCTGACGGTGACGGCAGAATCGAGTTCCAACTTGGAGATCCCTCCTACATTGACGCATCGATTAACCTGGGCTTCGGAGCTGATATCACCCAGAGCCTGGGGTTAACAACGGTTTCGAAAAGCATAGACGTTAATGCCTCGGCAAAATTCGGTTCCAGCGGATTCAACTTCCTGCTGAAGAGCGGTGACTCGAAATTAAGCAGCTGCAAAGAATAAGACTAAACCCGATGAAAATGAAGAAATTAATAATAATTGCAGGTGTGTGGTTTGCTCTTATGCAAATTGCAGGTGCACAAAATTTTACAAGCAAATCATATTCAACCGGGAACTATATCTTTTGCGGCAGGGAACTTGCGAAAAACTTCTCCTGGCTGATCGAGAGGCAGGATGCCAGGGGCAAGTGGACTTCTGTTGCCGAGATCCAGGCGCCAAAGAATGCAGCTGAATGCAGGTCACGGATGATGTCACTGCCGGCTGCAGTTGCCTCGGTGACAGAAATTAACGAAGGGATGACTGATTTCATCTGGGAAAAAATAAAAAGCCCCTCTGCCACCCTCGACTCCCTGTACATTCATTCTGCTGATGCGAGATGGCAGTATGTAGCCGGTGCCGGCTGGTTCGACGACGGAATCAAGACGCCGGGCACATATAAGTACCGCATCAGCCGCCTCAGCGGGGCGCGAAGCAAAACGGAGACCAGGGAGATAAGCGTCTCCTTCCCTCCTGCTCCTTCCGCCGCCGAAGCGATTCCCCTCCGCTACAAGGTCAACATGGGATACATAGAGATCAGCTATGAACTTTCTGATATGCAGAATACCGTGGGTCTGAAACTTCAGAGGAGTCCATACATGAAGAATCTGTTCAGTGATGTTGCAACTGAAACGATGTTTGCCCAGGAAAAGGGAAAGATGGTGGCCCTTGTGAGGGACAAGGATGTGACCTCGGGCATGATCTACAGTTATATCGCTGTACCGTATGATGGCCTCGGCACCCTGGGAAAACCGTCAGAAACAGTGAATGTAAATTTTGTTACAAAGCCTGCTGACATCGGAATTATAACGGAGTTTACAGTCACTCCGCAACCTGAAAGGGGCGGCAATCTGATTAAATGGGATTATACCCGGACTGCATTTGTCAATGCAATTGAAATCTACAGGTCCACTTCTTACAACGATAATTACAAAAGAGTTGTCTCGCTTCCGCCTGATCAGAAGGAGTATTTTGACGGTTCAGACCTTCAGCCTTCGATAACTTACTTTTATTATGCAGTCCTTAATAACGGGACCGGCAGCAGCCTGCCCGGTGCAAGGGTTCCGGCAATTCTCCGGGGCAACAGGGAGAATGTCATACCCCCGCAGGATCTTACAGCCTCGCGGAAAAGCAATGTGGTGACACTGCAGTTCCGCAGGGCGGGATACGATGTCCACGGATATTATGTTTACCGGGCTGACGGATACACCTCCGAGCTGCATCAGTTGTCGCGGATGCTGCATTCAACAGACAGCCTGCTGACTTATACTGACACGCTGCCGGTTTCGAGCCGTTCTTCCGTTTACAGTTATTCGGTGGCATCGGTAAACACATCGTACAATATCAGCCCGATGAGCAATCGGGTGAGTGTCTCCTTCAGCGGAGGCCTCATGCCTGTTCCCGACAGGCTGAACGCGTTTCCGGAAGATGATGCTGTGAAACTCGTATGGAGTGATGCGGCTGGTTTGAATCCTGCCATCACGGCTTACGAAGTTTTCCGCAGCGTTGCGGGTGAAGGTCAGGATGCAGGGCCCGGACAGTTGCTTGGGACAGTTAATTTTATGACAAACAGCTTTACGGATAAGCTGGTTATACCTGGCAAAAAGTACATTTACAGGGTCAGGTGCATTGCCTCGGATACTACTGATGTGAGCAGTTTCAGCATGCCATTCAGTGTATATGTCCCCGCTGCCGGAGCTTTGCCTCCGGGAGAGGTTTCGGCAATTGCCTCAACAAAGTTTATCACCCTGAAGTGGACGCTTCCGGTTGCGGATGATATCCAGTCGGTGCTTGTTTACCGTGCACCCGAAAACGGCAAGGAAAGCCTGCTGAAAACCCTGGATGGAAAGGCAGAGAGATTCACAGATGACACGGCAGAAAAAGGCCGGATGTATTATTACTTCATAGTAATCAAGTATAAGAACGGCCTGGAAAGCAGGCCCACTGACGCTGTGAGTGCCAGGATACAATAGGCCGCTTGAATTGTACCTTGCCTGTTAAAAGACTATTTTGCCCACTCTTTGCCTTCCTCAGTCCGTCTCCACCTGAAATAGCCATCGAGGACTTCAAGCGACTCTGCACTCGGAACAGAGCCTATATGCGGTGTTGGCCCCAGGATCATTACCCGTGGATTGGCGTCGCTGAAAGCAGGCCACTCCGGAACTCCCGGACCGTTAGGATCACCGTACTTTGCAAAATTGGTCCAGTAGGTTCCCATAGCTTCAGAAATTGCAAGGTCTGATTCCGTGGTCTCCGGTTTCGATTTGTCGAGGTGCATGAAAACGTACGCTACATCCTGGCCGTGCGGAGAACCATAGCCGTACCTCGGTGAATCTTCGGGATAATCGGGGTGCTGGTCGAAATAGTAATAGAAGACCTTTGATTTCCCGGTTCCCGACTGAAGCCGTGCCCAGATCCAGGTCTGCCAGCCAAAGGCGGCATCACGTGACAGGTCACGGGCTGTCTTCGGAACCGATGTCTCCGCGGCAGGATAGGCTTTTATCAGGTCATCGGCATACTTCCCATACCGGGCCCTGACACCGGCGAAATATTCTTCAGGTGTTCTTTCCCTTGAAAAACTCGCTCCCTCGTCGGAATTATACCCCACCAGGATCGGAACATCATTGTACTTTCCTGCTTCATATAAAAGGTACTGGTCGTCGGGAATTACAACCCCGTCGACAATTGGCCATGCGCCACCCATGCCCATTCCCATGGGAAGGCTGTCAGGCTCAATTTTGCGCAGATCGGCAATAGAAGCAACGCCTGCATTCCGGACATATCCGACACCCTCCTGTTCCGCCTGTTGAAGTGTTTTCATGTTTTCGCCCGGGTAGGTTGTAGGACGGGTTGGCCCAAAGGAACCTCCACTTTGCGATATGGCGCCGTGAAACAAACCACCTGCCAGCGGTGATGCACATAACATGCTCACTGCAATTCCTCCGGCCGATTCCCCGAAAATTGTAACCTTATTTGGGTCGCCTCCGAAGGCAGCAATGTTCTTCTGAATCCATTGCAGGCCGGCTATCATATCGAGCAGACCGTAGTTCCCCGAGACTTTATCCGGACTCTCTGCGCTTAACTCAGGATGGGCCAGGAAACCGAGCTGACCGACACGATACGCTATGCTTACCAGCACGACGCCCTTGCGGGCGAGGTGTTCACCATTATGAACCGGGTCAGAGGTAGAGCCGAAACTGAATCCGCCGCCGTAAATCCATACAAGCACAGGGACTTTCTCCTTAGCAGATTTTGCCGGTGTCCAGATATTCAGGTACAGGCAATCTTCACTTTTCCCCGAAGGCGGGTTCCCGCCCTGGAAAGCAGTAGGTGCAAATTTCGTTGTCATCTTGATCCCCTCCCATGCTGGTCCTGGCTGCGGCGCTTTCCAGCGCAGATCACCTACCGGCGGTGCGGCAAAGGGGATTCCCCTGAATACTCGCAGGCTATCCTCGATCGTGCCCTGCACTATTCCCTGTTCTACTTTTACCTGCTCAGGCAGAAGTTTCGAGCATCCGGTCATGAAAACCGTGACCGCTAAAGCTATCGGAAGAATAAATGCTTTCATGCCTGTTTATGTTATTTGCTTCTCCAGAGGTTTGGTAAAAACTTGTAGTACAGCAGGTGCCGCCAGGTGGCCCAGTCGTGCCCCCCGTGACCGCCCGTATAATACTCATGTTCGATGTTATGTTTTACGAGGGCTTCATGCAGAACCAGGCATCTTTGCCCCATAAAACCTTTTGCCTCTTCAGTACCCTGACCGACAAACAGGTAATCTACCTTGTCATTTACTTCCGGATCATTCAGAAACTGTGCCAGCGAGGTTTCCGCATTCGTGTCACCGGCGCTGAGAATGCCGAAATTGGCAAACAGGTCGAGCGAACGAAATCCGATATACATGCTGTGACGGCCTCCCATCGACAAACCTGAAATAGCCCTGCCTTTCGGTGACCTGATTGTGCTGTAAGACTTATCGACCAGCGGGATTACATGATTCCGCAGTTCCTTTTCAAGAATATCGAATGTCAGTTCGGTATGCCTGGGATGATTCCGGTGAATAACCTGGTTGTTGGGGATTGCAATAATCATCGGAACAGCTTTTCCTTCAGCCAGCAGGTTGTCCACAATAAAATTCGCCCTTCCGTCAAACACCCAGTTGGACGGGAGTTCACCGCTTCCGCCAAGCAGATACAGTACAGGATATTTTTTCTTCGGGTTATAACCGGGAGGAGTGTAAACGTAAAGTTCCCTCTCACCGTCAGTTACGTCCGAATGATATACATGGCGGGTAACGTTTCCGTGAGGAACATTCCGGGCATCGTAATATGCCGGCCCGTCGCCATGGACGATCAGCTCACTGTAAGGCGGCATGGCAGTAAATGCTGCGTAAGTATTGTTCGGATCAGGAATCTGAACGCCATCTACATTGAAATGATAGGAATACATATCCGGGTTGAGCGGCCCTATTGTAAGCGTCCAGACGCCGTCGTCCCCCTTTGTAAAAGGAATAGGCTCTCTGCCAAGGTTATTGGCTGTGTGGATTGCCTCGACCGGCAAGACAACCTTCTGTGCATTGGGAGCTTTCAACCGGAATGTAACTGTATTGTCGTCGCGTACCTCGGGCGAATTCACATTGGCGCTGAACGGAATCAGGCCATCTGTATCCTTTTGCGGATTGTAATCGAGATTCACATTGGCCTGCTGCGCTATTAATGCGAGAGGCGTTAATAAAACAAATCCGACGATTGATACCAAGTATTTCATCTGTATAAGATTATTGAGTATTAATTCTGAAATAAAAGCTGTGCAAAATAATACAGGCTTTTGCGCCATGTCTGAAATTCATGAGCGGTGCCTGGCGCTTCGTAATACACATTTTTTATTCCTGCCTTGTCAAGAGTCTCGTGGATTGCGCGTCCTGTAGTCGGACCTTCTTTTGACCCCATGCTGATGAAGAATACTTTCACCTGTTTGTTGAATTCATCAGGTTTCGTCAGTAAACCGTTATATCCGGTTTCAACGCCGGGAAATCCGAACGGGGCACTTAAAACACCAATATTGGCAAACTTGTCGAGATTGGCCTGTGAGATCTGGTACGTCTGAGTGCCGCCGAGTGAAAGACCTGCCACAGCACGGTTGTCGCGGTCGGTTAAGGTTTTGAAATGTTCATCTACGGCAGGCATCACGTCGGTGATAATGGTTTCGGTAAACTCGTCCCAGAAATTTGGGCCTTGCCCGGAACCGCCACGGCGGCCAGGACCCTGACCCTGCGGCTGTGGCAGAATTTTCCCTGATTTATCACGGATAGGTGTTCCGAAACCTCTTGCAATTCCGCCATCTTCCATCACAATAATCATAGGCTTTGCCTTCCCTTCTGCGATCAGGTTGTCAAGAATAAAATTGGTGCGACCCTGATTTGGCCATGCACGCCGGTCTTCACCCATGCCGTGCTGCAGATAGAGCACCGGATAACGTTTCTTTTTATCCTTGTCATAACCGGGTGGCGTATAGATATAAGCATGGCGGGTTTCGCCAAACGATTTTGACCAATACCAGAATGAACGAATTTCACCATGCGGAACATTCTTGATGTCGTAAAAATCGACACCTTTCTCGGGAATTTCTATTCCGCTCATAATCCGGCTTGCACCGAAAAAGGTTTCACTTGACGGGTCAGCTACATCAACCCCATTGATTTTAAGTGTGTAATAATGGAAGCCGGGGTCCTGAGGCTTCGTTACGCCTGTCCAGAAACCGTCCTCCCCTTTTGTAAGCGCGATATTGCCCAGGCTTACTGAAACACTTGTTGCATCAGGGGCACGAAACCGGAAATGAACCCGGCTCAGAGAGTCGATCCGGGGATAATCAGCGCCTGGAATGTTGGTTGATGCGGGCTTTGTTCCCTCAGGAAAACCGGCTTCCTGTGCAATTCCGACTGCACCTAATGACATAAGCAGCAAAACAAACAGCAGTTTTTTCATATCAGGTATTATTCAAATTATCAGTTAATTATTTCAATCCGCTGTTCTTTATGCGGAAATAGTCAAATGAAACATCAAACGGCGTAGCTGGTTTTGTTGTATCAGAATCGAACCAGAAGGTACTTTTCATATACTGAGCTACGGTGCCGTCGCATACGACCAGGCCTGCCCTGATGTCTTTAAGCAGCAGATTTGCTGTTCCGAGCAACTCGTACTTCACCCCGTCAAGTGAATAATATGCCGTGTAAATGCTTCCATTTTTCTCAAGTTTAAGATTCAGGGCATTGTCGCCAATGATTTCATTCTTTAAGTTGAAGGTTGCAAGTGATTTTGCAATGCCGTTTTCCTCCATAACCAGGTCAATTGTGCCTGGCTGCACTCCCCTTGCCCGGGTTGTTTTAACCACAGCCCTGAACATCAGCTTTACGAAATTATCGTCGTTCTGATAAGCCACGATACCCGCATTTTCCGGTTGAGACGGGGTCCTGGAACAAACCAGCCGGGTTTCAATCGTCCAGTCATTGTTGGCGCTCTGCAGCAGTAAATTCCTCGCATTGTTTGTAGCCTCCAGAACTCCTCCCCTTTCACTGGTGATTGTTAGCCAGCCTGGCTTTCCGGACAGACTGCGGGTGGCTTTGTTTTCGCGAACCCATTCCCACCGAGGGTCAACTGCGCCGCCGTTGAATTCATCGCTTACCGACTCCGCATCGAAATTCAGGTAGTAGACATTCTTTTCGAGGGTGATGTTATCAATCAGACTGACTGTCGTAGTTCCCGGTATGGCTTTGGCCTGTTCAATTTCAACCGAAATTCCGCTGCCCTTTGCCTCAGCTTTTACAACCGGAATTTTCGAATTGCTTTTCAGCAGGTAGCTGTACGACTTTAACTCCCTATTGAAACCCGGAATTTTCTTACCGTTCACTGTGACTGACCCGGGAGTCAGATCGGGCATCACCTTTACAGGGTAACTGCCTGAAACGGTTGTCCCGTCAATTGTGACATAGGCATAAACCGATGCCACACCTACTCCTGTAGCTGTTACCCTTCCCTTTTCATCAACACTGGCAACCCAGGGGTTATTGCTTTTGTAGGTGATCTGAGCTTTTGTGATGTCGTAGAAACTGTCGTCCGACATATTCGCTGTAACACTTGTCTGTACAACATCTCCGGGCTTTAGAACCACCCCGTCGCACTCAGCCACAACAGTCGTCAGCACAGGCTTGTAGCTGCCACTCATATGAGCTGACACCTCTCCTTTTATGTCCCTTGAGGATGCCCCTATCTCAAAAACATACCGGCCCGGGTCGAATGTGATTTTCCCGGTCTCCGTATCCCAGAACCATAGATCCTGGCAGTCGATATCGATAGACACTGTTTTTACCTGTCCGCGGGGGATTGTAATCCTTTTGAATCCCTTGAGTCTTTTTATCGGCCGCTCCAGAGATGCCGGACTGTCAGGTGTTTTCACATAAACCTGCACCACTTCATCTCCGTCAACGGTTCCGGTATTCTGAACATCAACACTGACAGTAATTTTATCGTTAGGCGTTATTTTGTTTTTGCTGATTGAAAAATTGCTGTACTCAAATGTGGTGTACGACAAGCCATATCCGAATTCGTAGGATACATCTTTGTTGAAATACATGTATGTGCGTCCGTTGGTGCCGTCGCCGCGCAGATTGTAATTGTTGAAATCAGGCAGGTCGTTCAGGGATTTATGCCATGTCACATTCAGCTTCCCGCCCGGATTTACATCGCCGAATAATATTTTCGCCATTGCGGTTCCCTGTGCCTGGCCGTTGTAACCTGTCCAGATAATGCCGGTGATGTCTGCGAGATTCTTAAACTGTTCCACTTCGACCATTCCCATAGTCTGCATCACCACAATCGTATTGGGGTTTACTGCGGCAACTGCTTTAATAAGTTCATTCTGATTGCCAGGCAAGGTCAATGCAAAACGGTCTGACTCCTCTCTGCCGGTGGACTGGTCGGTGCCCACAAAAATCAATGCGACATCACAGCTTGCTGCCAGGTTAAGCGTTGCCGCATCGATCTCCTTTTCTGCAGCCTCGCGATACACAAGCACAAGGGTTTGCGGGCCTGTGATACCCAGAGTGTTGATCTTCACGGAAACAGTCCTGGGACGTGCCCAACCGGGGAAATCTCCGTTTTGCGGAGGGCTGCTGATTTTTTGCGAAGCCAGTACATTGCCGGCAGCAGAGCCTACTCTGACCTCCAGTATGCCGCCATCAGCCGAAGAACTCAGGTTGAACCTTATTGAATCAACATTTGTGATATCGATGTTATCATAGGCAGTCCAGTCGCCGTCCTTTATTCCGCTTATTACAGTCCAGCCAAATCTTGATGCTACGATAAGACCCGGAGCCGAGGAGGCAAATTTTGTTACATCGTATTCTCCCGACACTTCTCCGTTCCGGACTGTCGAAAAACGGTTCACGGTTAGAAAGTCGGTCTTTCTGTCGGTGTTTCCGCTGATCACAGATACTATTTCGGTATTAAGGTTATGATCCTTAATGTAGTTCTGAATTCCCTCCAGCGGAGAAATACTCAGATGAGGTTCAACCTCTCCCGAATAGTCTCCCAGCTCGACTTTGTCGGCCTGCGGACCCAGAACAGCAATCTTCCTGACCCGCTTTAAATCAATCGGCAGCGCTTTCTCTCCTGTTTCTGAGATCGTGCTGTTTTTCAGCAGAACAGGTGTTTTGGTTGCAACTTCAACTGCGAGGTTATTGTGAGAAGGGTCGTTGATTACGGATGGTTTAATTCCGGTGTAGGGAACAGTTTCTCGGGGATCAAATTCTCCCAGCCTCATTCTTATGGCGAAGAAGTTCACAAGCGCCCTGTCAATCTCACCTTCGGTAAGTATTCCCTGGTGAACAGCATCCAGTGCATTCGCCTGGTAAACGCCGCCGCAGTCGGTATCAACACCTGCTTTAATGCCCAGTGCTGCCGCCACAACATGGTTTTCTGCATAATGGTGACCTCTTACCATATCATCAATTGCACCGCAGTCGCCGGTTACATAACCGTCCAGACCATATGTTTTCCGGGCGATTGTATCTACAAGGTATTTGCTTGCCGATACCGGTACTCCGTTGACAGCGCTGTAAGCCGTCATGATTGCCGGAAGTTTATAGTCTCTGATAAGGGTTCTGTAAGGCAGAAGATAAAATTCGCGCATATCACGGTCGTCCATGTTTGCGCTGCCGGAGTGGCGGTTAAACTCTGTGTTGTTGGCAAAATAATGCTTTCCGCAGGGGACAGCTTTGAGGTAGGTCGGGTCGTCACCCATTAAACCCTGTATAAATCCCTTCCCGATCTGTGAAACAAGAAAAGGGTCTTCCCCGAAAGTCTCGGCAGTACGTCCCCAGCGCGGGTCACGGGCCGGTTCTATTACAGGCGACCAGTATGTAAGTGTGAATATTACGTCGTGATTAAATCCCCGTGCTTCGTCAGAGATCACTTTTGTTTCCCGTTTGATCAGCTCCGGGTCCCAGGTTGCCCCTACGGCCACGCTGTTGGGGAATGATGTGGCAGTCATGCCGCTGTTGTTGTTTCTTCCCATGATTCCGTGCAGCGCCTCGCCCCAGACATCATAATGATTTACACCCAGCCGAGGAATGGGCAGCATCGTATTTCCCAGCTGGCTCTGTTTCTCCTCGGGAGTCATTCTTGAAACAAGGTCGGCAGCCCTTTCCTTGAATGAATACGAGGTATTCAGATATATCGGCTTTTTTGCTTTATCCCCAACCGGGACAAAAGCCGTGATCATTACAGATAAAAGGAGTAAAACTGACAGTTTGTGTTGCCTGGCTTTCATAGTTAGAGCATTTTAAAAGTTATTATAATTCATTCTGAGTGCATAAACCGGTTGCCTTCATCATATTCCACCGGAAACAATGAAAATTAATCTGCATTAAGCAGATAATCAAATCATCCCGTACTAAAAGCTTACTAATTGCGCCGGCGTGAGGTTGGCTTTGGAACCGGCTTTTGCATCAGGAATAAGCTCCTTTCGCGGGATTTCTCCAGACAAATTTAAAAAAATTACGGATAAAAATTGCCCGGCATCCCTGTTATGCTGATAAATCCTGCCAGATGTGGCCAACCTATATGGCTTTTACAATAAGTGGACAAATAATCATTCGGATTGCATATTTGTCCATTTTTTATTATTTTTACAGCATGATACCCAGAGAATCAGCAGTAATAATTGGTAAGTTGAGGAAGCAGTTCCCAGTAATTACCCTGACTGGTCCCCGACAAAGCGGAAAAACGACACTGCTTCGATCAATTTATCATGATATTCCATATGTCAGCCTCGAAGATATTGATGTCAGAAGTGCAGCCTTAAACGATCCCCGGGGATTTTTGACCAATTTCCCTGATGGAGCCGTGCTGGATGAAATTCAGCGAACACCTGAGTTATTCTCATATATTCAAGGCCTTGTCGATAAAAATAAAAGGATACATTTTGTCTTGTCTGGCTCTCAAAACTTCTTGTTGCTTGAAAATATATCACAGACCCTGGCAGGACGTGCAGCCATATTGAAGCTGTTGCCATTCAGCATTTCAGAACTGCAGAATGAAAAGTTGGTCACCGTCTCTTATGAGCAATTGATATTTACCGGGATGTATCCCGGCATCTATGACAGAGATATTAGTCCGGAATACTTTTACCCTTCATATATCAGCACTTATATAGAAAGGGATGTCAGGCAGATCAAAAATATAGAGAACCTGAACAGCTTTTCAAATTTCCTTCGGCTTTGTGCCGGCCGGACCGGACAGGTTGTCAATATGAATTCGTTGGCAACAGATGCGGGAATTTCACCAAATACTGCCAGGTCATGGTTATCAATCCTTGAGGCAAGCTTTATAATTTACTTCTTACAACCCTATTACGAAAACTTCAATAAGAGAATTACAAAATCTCCAAAACTGTATTTCTATGATACAGGATTGGTTTGCTCTTTGCTTGGAATACGTTCCGCGGACCAGGTCCGGACCTTCCACTCTAAAGGAGCCCTGTTTGAGAATCTGATCATAACGGATCTGATTAAACGCAGACTGCATAAAGGCGAAAATCCCAAATTCTATTATTGGCAAAACAAAACCAGGCAGGAAGTTGATTTAATCATAGACAAACCTGACGGGCCAGTACCTTTTGAAATAAAATCAGGCATGACTATGAATGATAATTATTTCACTAACCTGAAATACTGGCAAAAGCTATCTGGAGAAAAACCCGGTAAACTGAATGTGATTTATGGAGGAGATACCAGTTTGAGAACCTCCAGCGGTAATTTTATTACCTGGAAAGAGCTGTACGGCAAAGATATCTGAATTAGACATACAGACGGCAGCTTGCGATCCTCTTTGGAGGACTAAACAAAGAAAAAGCCTTGCATCCGCCTTCGGCGTCTCCCGTGTCTTTTTATTTTTTGTCAAAGAACCTCTCGAGGTCAATGTCCACTGCATACTTATAGCCTTTCGTGATGTAATCGCGGCATTTACAAAGTGCCTGGTGTGCGCCCCGCTTTGGTCTGAAGCCATAACTGTGTTGGGAGAACTCTGGCTCATAGAGCAGGCTCAGCTGTTGTGCTATGCCCTGCTGGATAACCCTGTCTACTACTGTGGGGATACCCAACTCACGACGCTTGCCGTTTTCCTTGGGTATCTCTACCCTCCGGACGTATCGGACTTCGTTTTGATTTGCAAACTTATCCGCAGCCTTATGCCTTTTATGAAGATCCTGTTCGTCAGACCAGGACTTTGCCTCCGGCTTCCTTCAGATCCCTCCTCACGAAGGGCACCCTTGCCTTCAGCTAACGCTTCCCACTGTCAGGGCGCGTTCGGGTCTCTCACCCTATAGTTATCGCGCATGCCGGGCACACAAATAAAAATCCCCGGTACTTTCGCACCAGGGCTTTTTCTTTGTAGCGGAGGGAGGATTCGAACCTCCGACCTTTGGGTTATGAGCCCAACGAGCTGCCACTGCTCCACCCCGCAATATGGGTGCAAATATACAACCTATTTTTCCAATTAACAAAAATTTACTGATTATTGGCTTTTTACAAGGAGGTACTTCTCTCCTGAATTGTTATTCAGATTAAGTAATCTGCCTCCCGAAACTGCCTGAAAATATGCATCAAATGTATGGGTGGCTCCCTGCCAGCGGTTGGTCATCTGCACACTCCATTCAGAAATGACGGCACTGCCACTGTACTTCTGCTGAAAGGTGTTCATGGATCCAACGGCACCTGTGGCACCGTTATGAACACTCTCATAGGTTCCGTCGCTCCTGAAAAAGAATTCTGCACTTGTGGATGCAACAGTCATCCCGGCATACCCTTCATACCCGGCAGGACTGACATAATACCACTGAGCTGTTGAGGTATTGCCATTCTGCCATTTGCCTTCCAGATCACCCGGACTGACGGCAAATTTATTGTACCGGCTCATATCTGCAAGGTCAGATGACCATTTGTCGTTTGCCCGGGGGAACGCCTGCCTCAGTTCGCTTTCGCCGGGTACTGCAGCCACAGCAAGGAAGGCGGCATTCGGAGCAACGGTCAGGACCATGGCTATGAATCGCCTCTCTCCCGTAACCGGATCTGCCCCCCACCCCTCAACATATCCGGGCTTCATGGAGCCTACGAACTCCCCGTCATCCCTGTACTGCTTTGTTTCCGTCCCGAACCACCCAGCAATATAATTATCCCAGTAATAATCACGGTCCGACACGCCGGTACCCGAGAAGTTGTCACTGTTGTACAGTACAGCATAACAAAGATATACACTGACATTGCCCCTGGTGACACGAACCCAATCCTTCTCCTCGAAGGAAACCCAGCCGTCATCAAAATCGGTCCTTGTAAACGTGTAACCGCCTGACGGTGCAGGCGGAGATGAGATTTCCGGACTGCCATAACCCTGGTTATTCCCGGAGACCCGGGAAATCTCCGGATGACCCTGACCGGGCTCCTCTGTTGAAATATAAACGGTCTGCTGCAAGTTGTCACTGTCCAAGGCCGGGGACTGAGCATCGTATACCTTCTGAGTGTAGCCGGGATCATCAGGTGTATCAATCGCCTCCGCCGGGTAACCGAAAAGATCCGGCATCCTGTCGCAAGCACCGATGTAAAGCTCAGTACCCCTCTCCTCCATGGCAAAATAAACCAGGTAAGCCTTCCCTTCCTTTACAGCCCATGCAAATTTGTCATCACCCTCTACCCCTGCAATATCAAAGCCCGCTTCCATAAGTGCTCCCACAAGCGAATCGGAATTATATCCTGACACCGTCGCCGGAGGGAGTGCGTAGACTTCTGTCGTACCAATGGCTGTACCTTCCCGCTTTGACTCCATGCCAAGTAAAGCGGATGCCGCTGTCAGCGAAATGAACCTTTTATCCTGAATGCTGCCGTCAGGTAACTGTAACCCCAGCATAGAAGTCTGCCTGACGGCACTCACATTCTTCTGGGCAGATACTGAAATCAAGCCAAACATTGCAACTATTACAAAGAGTGTCTTCATGACCATATTATTTTTGAATAATTACCGGAACCCTGGGTTTTCCGGGTTCCGGTTTTCTGAAAAATATTTCAGAAGGCATCCCGGGGCAAATTACCTCAGTTAAGCGGTCTCTGGGTAACTGCGTCGGCCTCGAATGCCTTCGTGTACCTGAGCTCCAGAACAGGGAGATCCCTGGTAAGCCGTTTATTGACAGTGTGGAACCTGATCTGCTCTGTTGAGGTTACACTAAACTGATCTTCAAATACCAGCTTGAGCTCCACACCGCTGACATCCCATGCATCAAGCGGGAAGTTAGGATAGTAATAAACAAACAGGCTCCCTCCGTAGAAAAAGTAACTCTTGTCGAAAACATCCGCCATATTTGCCGGATAGGGATTCATCTTCATGGCAACCATGGAGGCCTCTCCGGGCTTTATTTCCGCGATGCTTTCCTCCTGTGGCGAACTGAAAAGTATCAGATCCTTGTCAGCCGGGGATTCGGACCGCTTTTTGGTCAGCTGGACAATGAACTGAGACGGATACTCCTTGCTGTCACTGCCCGAGGTTATGATGGCCGTTGCCCTTTTAAGCCTTAAAACGGACGACGCCGGATTGCAGTCCCTTACCTGGAACTGATCGGTGCTGCTCCTGATCCCGATAACCCTGCCGTTCATGTCAGCAAGCTTGTACATTATAGGCTCAGCAGTGCCATAGTTACATCTCTGGACAAGAGCCCTGATCTCCTCTTCAAGCTTATCCTTGTTCAAAGTCGTCACATCCTGGGGTGCACCAGTAATATAGGCGTTAACCGTAGTAGTGGTACTTTTCAGAGTCCGGAGAAGGTCCATCGAGGCCGAGAACTCTTTCTTCGTGGTATCACCAACACCGTAGGAGGCAGAAATCTTTGCAATGTCTTCCCTGCTGGAGGCTGTTATCTCAAGGTTTACAAGTAACCTGGTACCGTATTCCACCTCCTTGATGAAGATCATATTCGGATTCTGCTGTTCAACGGCCGGATTTGAGAAGAACCCTTTTTCAGGCCTCTCGGCAATAACCCTGAACATCGGTTTTGATACATCAAATGTTATATAGAACATCTTCTCATTGGTGTTGAGGTCATAATTTGCACTGGCCTTGAAAGCTCCGTACATTCCACCCGCAGTAACCTTCAGTTTGAAATCGAGCTCACTGTCTGATGAGAACGTCCTGTAAATCAGCCTGGCGCTGCCTAGTTCATTGGAAAATGGGCTGACTATATCACGGATTGCCGTTGTTATCGAGCTCCCCATGGGATTGGTTATCTCCTTGGAAACAGGGCCGGTGGTCCTGATATTGGTCGTGTAAATTGTAATTGGGTTACGCCCTGAGACTATTTCATTGTGAGCACCGGTGTAAAAATCCTCGAAAGTGTAGATGCTGCCTGCAGTAATTGTTGTCATGTTTTCCATTGCCGGCATGAATGTGACACTCTCAGCCGTCACCGATACCGTCTTTGTATAGCAGTTCCACTGAGGATTGGTATTCGTGGTTGAAGAAGTCGCATAAACAGTTGTCTGGTACCGGTCGCCCTCATTGGCCCAGTCCCTGATGTTGCGCACCAGTTCCACCTTCATCCTCTTCCCTCCTCCCATGTTAACGCTTAAGGCAGGATTCGGAGCTGAGGCAGGCTCGACTCCCGGGATTGTCTTTTGCCTGACCGGTACAGTTGTGGTTTGCTGAATTGTGGCATCCTGCGGAATCTGTCTCGTGGTTCGCTGCGGCACACGTATCTGGGCTCCTGCAGTCAATGAGGCCAGTGTCAAAGTCAGAACTGATAGAATAAACGTTTTCATGTTTTTTATGATTTAGTTGGATTATTTCTTGTTTCAGATCAGAATTGCAGTTTGTTGAGCAGGCCCTTTCCCTGAAGTGAGCCTCCGCTGTTCCATCCCCATCGGGCTTCGGCTCCGATGACTGTCACTGACGGATCGCTGACGCCGGTGATTATGTCAGCACCTTCCGGGATAACGCCAGTTCCTGCCTCGGCAGAAAGAGTCGCCTTGATGCCAGCATCGGTTATCCCGCTGTCATCAAACTCCACGAATGCAGCTCCCTCAGCCTTGGCTTCAGCCTTAAACGGACCTGCTTCCCTGCCAGCGGAAACACCATAGCCTATCTCAGCGGTGCCCCTGATAATGGCTCCGTTGTCCATATTCTCCTTCACCGTGAACTTCAGGAATTTGGCATCAAGCGAGGTGGTCATCTTATTGCACTCGACAGTTACCGTGCCTATTCCAAGGTTCATTACACTCTTCTGTGTGCAGTTCATATCATAGAAATCTGCAAGCTTCCTGCCTTTGGGTTTCTGCTGCGGCTGGGCCGGTCCGACATCGCATTTGTCGCCAAACCTGACCTCCTGGCCGCTTATCATCACAAGCCACATCTGCTGAGCCCGGAGTTTCTCCATCTCGAACTCCTCAGGCCAGAGGCTGTATTGCAGGTAGTTAAGCCTCCTGCTCATCTCCCGGTTCCAGTACCCGATCCATTTGGCATTTGACTCCTCCAGGACTTTGTTGACAGCTGACAGGTACCGGTCGGTAATCCTGTCCTTCTCCGAGCAATATGCCTCCATGTCGGCACGGCTGGATCCTTCACCGATCTTGCGTCCCGGTCCGTCCTGCAGCTTTTGCAAATCAGCCTCATACCTGCCTTCAATCTCAGATATCTGATTTTGTACTTCGTCGAGGCTTTGCAACTGCTCAGTGTACCTGTTGAGCTGAAGCCGGTCATCCTCCTCACTGTAGTACTCGAGCCCTGCTTTCACCTTGGATGAGAACGGCATGAATGAGGCCGGGATCCGGATGTTGGATTTGGGTGCCAGCATCTGCATCATCCTTTTCTCATATCCCTCCGTGAACTCCCTCCCGGCAGCTTCATATCTGGCGCTGATTGTTGCAAGTTTTGCCCTTACGGTCTGCCTGTAAGCCTCCCACTCCGGCTCCAGGCTCTCACTTTCCGCCACAGTCATAGGATAGGCAGGCCAGTTATGCTGACCAAATCCGAGCGGATCCTGAGGCAGAGGCGGGTACCATGTTATATCAGCCCCTTTTACTGTACCGCCCAGATCCCTGAGCCTGCTCTCTTTTTCAGAACTGTATGCTGTCCTGAGACTTCTCCGGGCCGATTCGGCTGCCCCCTTTTTGTCACCTTTGTTCTCCCGGATGACACTTCTGGTAAGGTTTGCCTGCGAGTGTCCGGGGTAAACCGCAAGGGTGCTGTCAAGCCATGCCGAGGCCTTTTCAAGATCACCGAGCCCGAACCATGCCTGTCCGATATTGTTCAGTACAGTACTGTTCCTGCGGTACCTGGAATTCAGGTACGTGAGAATCGGCAGCGCAGCCTCCTCTGCCCCCGCCATCACCAGGAAAGCTGCATAGTTGTTCAGGTCATCAGGAGTGAATCGCCCTTCGCTCATCGTTCCTCCCAGGACCAGTATGGCTGATGTGCTTGCACCAAATGTCCATAATCCGTTTGCAATCTGCGATCCGCTGACACCCTCTGCGCGGGCAGCCGCAAGCAACTGTTCTGCTCCGGACGAGGCTGTTGACCCGGCCCGGGTTGAAACCGAACCGTGAACTTTCTTAATATATGCCGGCAGAGTGGCCTCGGTCAGTTTTACCGAACCGGCTTTCAGGATTCGGGCTTCATCCTTTTCGGGGATGACACGTCCGTCATCTTCCCATGCTTTCGTTATGTCCGACTCAGACATGTTACCCAGGTTATCCTGCATCTTTTTCATGTCAGGCATCCCGATTCCCATCTGCTTCATCATCTCTGCAGTCTCAGGATCCATCTGCCCCATCTCCTTCTCCATCTCCTTCATCATGCTCTCCAGCTCTGATTTGGTAGGAGCCGGTTCATTATTCTGGCTCTTCTTCTGACCGCTGACTGACAGGCCAAGACCGGCCATCAGGACAATCACCATAAAAATCTTTCTGCTTTTCATATTCTTCATTTCGGTACGTTAAATTTTCTGCCACCGCTTGCCATTGTATATATAATGGTGCCATCATGCCGGCAAAATCAGTTAGCTTTGCTTTTCAAACCTACTGGTAAACTGAGGCTTGCGCTATCCTGTAAAAACAGGATATTTATGTCCTTAATTTAATATCCTGTAAAAACAGGAGGCGCCTGCCGGTTGTTATAGGGTTAATTTGCCCTTGATAATATATAAGAGGCCAATGCGACTGATAATGACTTTACACCCGAGAGCAGTTCTGCTGATAATGCTGGTTACACTCACTCTGAATCTCAGGTCGCAGATCCTGATGGACCTTGACAGTCTTCTGAATCTGCTTCCCGGGGCGAAGGAAGACAGTTCACTTACAGAACTTTATATCAGCATAGGTCAGCAGTATGAGGCATCTGACCTGAATACGGCAAAGACCTATTACAACAGGGCCCGCGAACTTAGTGACAGGATAGGCTACAAGGCAGGCGCCATCAGTTATGCAAACAACTATTCGTACATAATGAACCTGGAAGGGAAGTTCGATTCCTCGCTGATTATTTTGGGCGAAGCCGAAGCGATTGCGAGACGGGAAAATGATTCCCTCGGACTTGCCAAGGTTCTATTCAATACCGGCTCAGTATACAGGTATACAGGCAATTACGAAAAGGCAATCGAAAATTATACTGAAGGACAGAAGTATGCGGCCCGAAAGGGTAATCCCCGGCTTACCGCCCAGGTCGATGACCTGCTGCAGGTGCTTTATTCAGACCTCCGGCAATATGAAAAGGCAATTGAATACGGTCATAAGGCAGTAGCCTACTTTCGGCAATCCGGTGATCTGAACCTCCTGGGTGTTTCACTCAATAACCTGGCAGTCAGTTATTCTCACTCGGGCAGAACTGAAGAAGCAGTCCCGATGTACAGGGAAATACTGTCGATTGGCAAAAAGCTTCAGGACCTGAATATGGAAGGCACTGCCCTGCTCAATCTCGGGGACTATTACCTGAAACAGGGAAAATACAGTGAGATGGAACAATATTACCTGATGGCATATGACATCTTCAATAAGCTTAACCTGCCGGAAGGAATAGTCATATCACTGCGAGGACTCAGTCTTCGCAGCGCAAGCCGGGGAGATTACCCGGAAGCCCTTCAGCTTGCGAAAAGATCAGCCGATCTGGCAGGATCAAATTCCCTCGCTGAGCAGCATCACAAATCCCTTGCAACTGTAGGTCATGTCTACTACGCCATGCAGGACATGAAAAGCGCAGAAGAGTATCTTGGGCTTTCAAAGTCGCTGGAAGACAGCCTGTTGAACGAGAAGGTCCACAAACAGGTCCTTGAAGTTGAATCGAGGTACAAGAATGAGATGCAGGCAGACCGGATAAAAAGTCTCGAGGCTGACAAACTGATAAACGAATACAGGATGAGGGAAAAAGTGCTGATTATCCAGACTCTCATCGGCATTACCCTGACATTGCTGGTTGTCAGCTTTCTCCTTTACAGAAATTACCGGAACAAGCAAAAGCTGCAGCAGCACAGGATCCGCGAGCTTGAGACAGAAAAGCAGCTGAAGGTGACGGAAGCGGTTCTGAAAGGTGAGGAACAGGAACGTTCGAGGCTGGCAAAAGACCTTCATGACGGGCTGGGCGGGCTGCTTTCAGGAATAAAATATTCATTCCTGAATATCAGGGAGAACCTCGTGATGACACCTGAGAATGCCAGTTCCTTCGAGCGTAACCTCGATATGCTTGACACCTCTATCCAGGAGATGCGGAGAGTGGCCCATAACCTGATGCCTGAAGCCCTGTTCAAGTTCGGCCTTGACGCAACACTGAGGGAATACTGTTCAGGCATTACCAACAGCGGGGCTCTCAATATTAGATACCAGTCATTCGGACTTGAATCAGACAACCCCGATCAGTCAATATCGGTTTCGGTTTACAGGATAGTTCAGGAGCTTATAAATAACATTATAAAGCATGCCGCTGCACATTTTGCGATGGTTCAGCTTTCCAAATCGGGTAACCTCCTGCTTATTGATGTAGAGGACGACGGGAAGGGCTTTGATGCTGTTTCAGCAGAAGAATCGAAAGGGATGGGATGGAGCAATATCAGGAAAAGGCTTGAATACATCAGGGGAGAACTGAACATCCACTCGGAACCGGATCAGGGAACAAGCATCCACATCGAAATACCCCTGGCATGAAAACAAAGGTATTCATTGTTGACGACCATTACATGATCATCGAGGGGCTGAGATCCCTTCTGCAGAATGAATCCGGGGTGGAGGTCACGGGGCATGCCACTAATGCCGAATCATGCATGGCTTTTCTGAACCGGCAGCTGCCTGATGTCATTCTCATGGACATTAACCTCCCGGGGAAAAGCGGTATCGAATTATGTGACGAAGTAAAAAAGAGATATCCCCAGGTCAGGATACTCGGGCTGAGTACATTCAACCAGCGGACCTACATCGAAAAAATGATGCAGAACGGGGCTGATGGTTACATCCTGAAGAATGCAGGACGGCAGGAACTTATGACCGGGATTGAGAGGGTGATGCAGAACAAAACGTATATGAGTCACGAAGCGGCTCTGGCCGTGAGGAAACAGGACGCCGAAGAGGGGCCTGTGCTGACGCGCAGGGAAAAAGAAGTACTGGCGCTTATAGCCGCCGGAATGACAAACCAGGAAATTGCGGATAAAATCTTCGTCAGCGTCACAACCGTTGAAACCCACCGCAAAAACCTGCTTCAGAAATTCGATGCAAGAAATGTTGCCGCCCTGGTCAGCACTGCTGCCAGAAAAGGCTTCCTGACCTGAGGAGACTCCTGAATTGATTTTCTCCCTTTCAGCCTGAATTTATTGCCGTACATACCGAACAGTATCCAGGGCAACTTTTACCTCCAGTATATTTTCAGAAAGGCCGAGCACCTCCCATGTGACGGGGGTGTATTCAGTGTCGACACCTGACAGACCCTCAGCCCCCGACCGGAACACGATGCTTTCCTGACAGCCGAAAAAACTTCCGAATGACGCTCCGTCCTCAATATCAATTCCTTCATATGGGAATCCCCCCGGATCAGGCTCCTCATCCATGCTCTGAACCTCAGCCGTAACGAGCGTCACATATGTACCGTTAATCTCGAACTCCCCGGTGATAATGCACCTGTATACAGCGGTGCTTCCCGGCAACAAGTTGATATAGTCTGTCAGGCAGTAATCACCGCCAGAATTGAAGTCTATCATAGGCCTGGGATGACCTGCATTGGCTTCCTCTATCCAGCTGCCATACAGCAAATCCATGTCAAACTTCTCCTTCCTGCAGGAGAGCAGTAAAAACATGACCAGAACAGTGAAAACTGCAAACTTCCTCATAATCAGTAAATGAAAATGCAAGTTAAGAAAAATGTATAATATTTCCAAACAAACAGAATGTTAGGCCATTAACCATTAATAGCCAAAAAATACTGATACCCCGGCATACCGACCCAAAAAGGTCCCGCAGAAAATTGCTAACTTTCGGAATTATCAGCAACTGTTACCACCAAAGGAAAAAGAAACAATAAATAATGAAACGCTATCTGAAGACCGTTCTCGCAACCTGCCTGATGACAGTGGCAGTGCCATTTCCGGGCCGTTCCCAGTCAGTACCGGCAGTGAACATGAACCAGTACCTTTTCCCGGAATTCACTGAATGCACGATTAAATCCAAAATTGGCACCGAATCAACGGAGAAAGGCAATTACAACACAATAACGGGTAAAATGGCTTTCATTAAGGATAATGCGATTGTCGGGCTTTCAACAGCCAGGCAGGCTGATACTATCATAATCAGCGGCAGACGGTTCGTCCCTTCAGGAGAAATATTTCACGAGGTTGTGGTGAATGCTCCTGTCACCCTTTTCATACATCATGAGAGCCGTCTCATACCCCCCGGTCAGCCAGTGGGTTACGGGGGCACTTCCAAAGTCTCGAAGGTGAATACCTACTCCCACATGAGCGCACAGGGAGGTATTTACAGCCTTGAGATACCGCCTGATTTCGAAGTTAAGTATATGCCTGTCTACTGGATCCGCCGTGAGGGCGAAATGCACAGCTTCCTCGGACGGGCCCAGTTCGTCAAAATCTTCCCTGAACATAAAAAGGAGATCGCCAGCTTTATCAAATCTCAGAACATCAAAATGGAAGACCGCGATGACCTGGCAAGGCTTGTCAGGTACTGCAATGAGCTGTATGCCAAATAATACCAGCCAATAGACATCTAAAACATGGAATACAAAAAGCTTGGGGCCAGGGGGCCCGTCGTTTCAACTGTGGGATTCGGAGCGTGGGGCATCAGCGGACGCGACTGGGGAACAACGGATGATGATAAATCGCGTAAAGCGATAGAGGAAGCCCTTGACTCAGGGGTGACATTCATCGACACAGCCGATGTCTACGGCTTCGGTCATTCCGAAGACCTGATCCGCGAAGTGCTTGACCGCCGGTCCCACAGGGATAAGATTATAATCGCCACCAAGGCAGGAAATAACTTCTACCCCTTCCTCGGAGGGCAACATAAAACAACCCCAATTAACACCGATTATTCTGTTAAGCACCTGGTTTTTGCCGCGGAACATAGCCTCCGGCGCCTGAACAGGGAGGTGCTCGACATCCTTCAGCTGCACAGTCCTGACCTTGAGATACTTGAGCGCGACGAGCCATGGCTGGCACTGGAAAAACTGAAGAAGGACGGAAAAATAAAACATGCCGGCTGGAGCGTTATGTCGTTCAAAGAGACCGAACATGCCCATATCCTTGAACGTCACCATGAACTTCTCGATATTATCCAGGTCAGGTACAACCTGTTGGAACGCGAAGCTGAAAAGGTGCTTTTCCCAATGGCCCAACTATATGGCACCGGTGTCATTGTACGCATCCCGCTGCTCTTCGGATTGCTTTCAGGCAAGTTTAAAACCGATGCCCGGTTCGGAGACAATGATCACAGGAAAAACAACCTATCCCCTGAGAAACTTGAGACATATCTCACTGACCTCAGGAAATACCAGCCGGTTTTTGATGAATTCCCGCAGTATACAATGGCCCAACTGAGTCTCAGGTTCTGCATCTCGCACCCTGCCTGCCATACAGTAATACCCGGCGGCAAGACACCGGAACAGGTCAGGGAGAACATCGCCGCCTCAGACCTCAGTTTCATACCACATGAAAAGTTCGCTGTTTGACAACTGAACATATTTCTTTCTAAATTTACAATTGTCCGGATGATCATTCAGCCCGGTCATGTTGTTACTAAAAACAAAAAACTATGCCACGAGTATTCAAAGCCATTGAGATAGAAAAGGAAGAGAAGGAGATAATGCGCGATTATCTCGACCGCCATATGCCTCATGTAATATGCCCTGACAGCGTAAAGCGGGGTGAAAAATTCATGGTGAAGGTGCGAATGGGTGAGGAATTTCCGCACCCGGATGATGATGATCATTACATAGGGCTTCTGCAATTGTGGAACCGCGAAACCCTTATGGCGGAAGCCCGTTATACTGCAGGTGTCAACGGCCACAGGCCAAACCACGTGGAAGTCGATTTCTACATCGTCGCACCGGATGTTTCAATGAATCTCAGCGCAATGGCAGTATGCACCAAGCACGGCCTCTGGCAGAGCGAGGACAAGGCAGTGAAGGTGACTGACTGATTATTACGGACAAAACAATATCACAAAATAATGGGAAGCTATGTAAACGGGCACCTCATCAAGGATGAGTCCGTAGCCTATGAAACAAAATATCACTGGGTCATTTTCTTTTCACTCAAATCGATATTCACCCTCACTCTGTATGCCTGGTTCAAGAGGTGGCTGTCAGAATTCGTCATCACCAACCGGCGCATTGTAATCAAGGAGGGTTTCATAGCCCGGCGGACCTTTGAGATGAACCTCTCGAAGATCGAAACGGTGAACGTTGATCAGACTGTTATGGGACGCATCCTCAACTTCGGTTCAATAACAATAATCGGCACCGGGGGTACCACGGAAACTTTCCACAACATCGCCCGCCCGATGACCTTCAGACAGAAGTTCCAGGAACTGTGCTAGACGGTCGGAAAGTCTGAGAGTCTGAGAGTCTGAGAGTCTGAGGGTCTGATCGCTCGCCACGCTGCAGTCTGGCTGCTGCGCTAAATTGACCCACCGGGTCAATTTTTAACGCTCGCCCCTCTATTGCCTACTGCCTAATGCCTTCAAGGCTTCCTCCACGGCTCTGGACAGCTGCGGATCAACGCCTTTCTGCATGTCGCCGAAGGTGGTGCGCACATAGATATCAGGTTTCACGCCGGTCTTTTCCAGGTCATTCCCCTGAAGGTCGTAGCACCCCCATGCCGGCAGACGCGTAGATGACCCGTCAACAAGCATCCTCCCGGATGTGAAGATTATCCACCTGTATGTCTCGGTCCCTACAATGGTTCCCAGCTTCAGCTGGCGGAAAGCGGCTGCAGTCATCTCTGCATCGCTCAGCGACTGCTCATTGACCATCAGTATTATCGGTCCGCCTGACGGCGCGAAGTTGGGCTGCGGCGAGCGCTGACCGTTACGCGCCTGCCACTCGAGATAAGGCCTCTGCGACAGGAACTTTATAACATCATCATGCACGTTGCCACCCCTGTTGTTGCGTATATCGAGAATCAGTGCCTCCTTTCCCAGGGCAATCCCTGTCATGTCAATCAGGAATTTCTCAAGGCTCTGTGTACCCATGTCCTTCATATACACATATGCCACCCTGCCACCTGAGAGGCTGTCGACTATATGACGGTTTTCAGTTATCCATCTGTCATAAAGGAGCGTTTTCAGAGCACCTGTGCTGACCGGCTTGAGGGTCATGTCAACCTCCTTCCCTTTCCTGTCAAAACGAAGTGTCAGCTCCTTCTCAAGCTGCGGCAGGGTGAGGAACTTATCCCTGTCAGCAGATGCATCCACCTGTGTACCCCCGACAGCCACAAGCCTGTCGCCGGGCCGTAATGGTGTATCTGTCAGATCAGCCGGCGAACGTGGCACCCAACCCTTAACCACGAACGGATCATCCTCCCTGAAAATGATACCTGTGGCATTGGTCTGCATCCTGTAGTATGGCCGTGCCTCCTCCCCCTGGCTGCTGAAGCCGAGATGAGACGAGTTCAACTCGCCAAGCATGTCATTCTGAATGGTCCTGAGGTTGTCCCTGTTACGCACCAGCGGCAGGTACTGTTCATACTTTGCCAGCATCGCCTTCCAGTCGACCCCGTGATAGTCCCTGTCATAAAAATGCTCAGCCAGTGTTGCCCAGTTTTCGTAGAACATCTGAACAAACTCATCATGCAGGTTCTTGCTGAACGATGCTGACAGCGTTATCTTGTCAGCCTTGCCTTCCGCCGGCTTCACCTCGTGGACATCTCCTGAGATCAGGGCATAGAACTTGTCGCCGGCAGTGATGAGCCTGCTGAATCCCTTGTCGCCTATGGCGGCGCTTTTCGGCGGATCAAAGGGCGAGAGCTCGACCTTGGTCAGGATCCTTTCACCCGGATTTGGTGAATTGTTGAAGAACAACATCGTCTTGCCCCTCACGTTGAACACATGGGGCGACGATTGATCATTGCCTTTTAATTCAAGCTGCTCCCAGCGTTCAGTAATGCCTTCCGTTTCAATCTTTATATCAATCTTCATGCTGTCCTTTGCGGCTTTTTTGGCGAAGAGTTTCCCGTACTCCTCAGTGCGCAACGACTCACTGAAACGATAGAGGGGTATGCGGTAGAGCTTGCTTACACCAGCCCCCCTCGGAAAACCTGCGTTGAACCTGTCGGCGCTCAGATAGATATATCTGCCATCAGGTGACCAGAAGGGATCTGCCTCATCCACACCGTTATTGGTGATCGAATAGGTTCTGTCTTCTTTGGTATCAAATATGAAAATATCCTGTTCGAAGTTCCTGTGGGATGCATATAGAATGTACCTTCCGTCAGGTGAAAATCGCGGCTGCGAAACACCGAACCAGAATTCCCCGTTGATGATGCTCTTCACATCGAAGCTCTTCAGGTCAATAAGGTCTATATGGCTGTCGCCGCTTACAAACAGCGCCTTGTCGCCATCCGGGCTCACAATCAGGTCCTGCAGTGTCCGTTCATACCTCGTCAGTTGTCTCTCTGCGGACGGGACCGAAGCTGAGATTGTGAAAAGATTGGCCCACCCCCTTACAGTCCGGGTATAGAGCAGCGACTCATTATCCTTCATCCACCTTACCTCCTGAACACTTTCGGTCCTGTCGGTGGGCATCTCCCTAATAAACTTCCCGGTGATATCTGAGACAAACAATCTGCCGCGTGAAACGAATGCAATCTTCTTTCCGTCTCCGGATACATCAAAATCAGCAATTTTCCCTGAACTGTTGAAACCTATCTCAGTTGCCAGGTTTTCATTCGACCAGACACTGATATCGCAGGGCGAACTCTGGCCGGTTGCGACGTCATAGGTCCATATCCGGTAGTCACGCGCAAAAACCACGAATCTGCCGTCAACACTCACCTGCGGACGGCGGATCGATGTGGGGAATGAGGTTAACTGGCGCTTCGCACCATTTTCGAAAGTACACAGGTTATACTCATTGTTACCCTCATCTGAGGCGAACCAAAGTTTTCCATTACGGTCAACCGATGGCCAGAGATCCTTCCCCTCCCATTCAGTAAGACGCCTGTATTCCCCGGTTGTTTTACTGTAAAACTCGATGTCAGGATCATTTTCTCCTCTGTATCTTTTCCTCTGCGGGAACATGTAACTCTCCCATGATGAGGTGAAGTAAAACGACTGCCCGTTGCTGCCGGGCATTTCAACGATGTTATGTGCCTGGTCAAAATAATTGTCAGAGAACAGGCGTACAGGGGTGCCTCCGGTTGCAGAAACAGCGTATGCGCCAAATGTATTGTACCTGTCTGATGTGAAATAGACCGTTTTCGAGTCCCACGACCATCCGTCCGGATAGTCATTGGCGTCATGCCAGGTCATCTGCTGCAGGGTGCCACCGCCCATTGGCATGAGGTAGACATCTGCATTGCCGTGCTGGGTGGAGGCAAAAGCGAGCCATTTCCCGTCGGGTGAAAAGCGCGGCACTGACTCCTCTCCTGTCATCGCCGTCAGGCGAACCGCCGAGCCACCGGTGCGGTCGACCATCCAGAGATCACTCTCATATACAAACACAATTTTTGCTCCGTCAGGAGATATTGCCGGGTCAGACAGGAAGGCTGACTGGCCATGTCCGGTTGAAGTTCCCTCCATTGCGGCAAGACACAGAATAATGAACACTTTTTTCATGGCTGAAGAGTTAACGGGTAACATCCAAAGATAAAAAATATCGTCCTTCCACGGGGAATGTTTTGCAGCACGGTACCGGGCGACTCTCCTGACCTGGCAGCCTGAAGCTTGCCGCCAGGGCCCGGCGCTGCAATAGCCTGCAAGCCAAGCCAGGAGTGCCCGGGTCCGCCCCATAATACATGACTTCCGAAAGGCGATACTGAACCAATGACTATATTTGAAGACCAGAAACATCTTCAATGAAACCCGGATCAGTATTATTGCGCATCCTGCCATTCCTTCTTATACCTGGGTCATTACTTACCTCGTGCCGCCTTGTGAACAGGGAGGAATACACAGCCGAAGGGGTGTCAAAACTCCTGGCAACTTACAGAAATGAGACAATAACCAATGTAAGGTACGGCCTGACTTTCAGGATTGATACGGGGAAGAATACACCTGTGGAAGGAAATGCTGTGATTGAGTTTGAGCGTACCTCAGGCCGCGAACCGCTTGTGATTGATTTCAAAGTCCATGAAGATTATCTCAGATCAGTATCCGTAAACGGGAGACCCACTGAGACCGGACTCGTCAATGGCCATATTGTAATTGACAGGGAACTGTTATCGCGCCGATACAACCGTGTGGAGGTAAGCTTCCTCGCCAATGATCTCTCGCTGAACAGGAACGATGAATATCTCTATACGCTGTTCGTTCCCGACAGGGCCTCAACAGCCTTTCCCTGCTTTGACCAGCCTGACATGAAAGGGCAGTTCACCCTTACGCTTGATATCCCCGCATCTTACAGGGCAATGTCAAACAATCCCGTTATTTCATCTGATACAACGAATGGCAGGGTCACTCTTCGCTTCAGCGAGACGAAACCGATAAGCACATATCTGTTTGCTTTCGCCGCAGGCAAATTTGACCTTGTTGAGAAGGAGATTGACGGCGTAAAGATGGAGATGCTTCACCGCGAAACGCGCCCCGGTTATGTCGAGAATAACGCCGATGAAATCTTCCGCCTCCATTACAGCGCAATGAAATGGCTTGAGGATTATACACAGATCCCGTACCCTTTTGACAAGTTCGGTTTTGTGCTGCTTCCACCGTTCCAGTACCGCGGCATGGAGCATCCGGGGTCAATCTTTTACAGGGCTTCCTCACTGTTCCTCGAGGCCGCTCCCACACTCAACGAGAGGCTGTCACGGGCTTCGCTGATAGCACATGAGACATCGCATATATGGTTCGGAGACCTCGTGACCATGAAGTGGTTTGACGACGTATGGCTGAAGGAGGTGTTTGCCGGGTACATGTCTGACAAGATCGCCGGTCCCGATTTCCCGGATGTCAATCATGAGCTTCGTTTCCTTCTTTCGTATTATCCTGCAGCATATGAAATCGACCGTACCCGTGGCACCAACCCGATAATACAGGAGCTTGGCAACATGAAGGATGCCGGATCGCTTTACGGTGAAATTATATACAATAAGGCCCCGATTGTAATGCGCCAGTTAGAGCAGCTTGCCGGAGAGGAAAATCTGAAGAGGGGGCTGCAGGAATATCTTAAGAAATACTCCTGGGGCAATGCCCGGTGGGATGACCTTGTAGCCATACTGGAGGATACTGCAGACAAACCGCTGGCCGAATGGAGCAGGATGTGGGTCAGGGAGGCAGGCATGCCGGTCATAACTCCTGTCATCGCAGAGGAAGGCGGTTACAGAATCTCATTTCGGGAGGATGACCCTGCCGGGACAATAAGGCACTGGCCACAGACACTGAAAACTATGGTTGTCACGGATGCTGACTCTGTTGTTGCTGAAGTGATTCCGGCACAGAGGGATTCATATGTTGAAACGGACCGTCAGCCTGTGTGCATCATACCGGATATTTCAGGCAGAGCCTACGGCACATTCCTGTTCGACAGCCTCAGCGCTGAATATATACTTGATAATCTTCCGGAAATTCAGGATTCTTTTCTGAAGGGAATCCTCTGGATCAATCTGTATGAGAACCTCGTCAACGGGGCAATCAGGCCGGCTGATTTCTATTCTGCAGCTTTCCGTGACCTGCAGTCTTTAACAGACCTGCAGCTGCGCAATTACCTGTCCGGCAGGCTTTCGTCAGTATGGTGGGAGTGGCTCACCCCGGAGGAGAGGAGCGCTTTGGCCCCGGAGGCAGAGACAATGCTGAGAAACAAAATGATCTCGGCAGAAAGCCCAGCTGAAAAACGGGCATGGTTCAGCACACTCAGAAACATGACCATCACCCCGGATGGGATGGATTACCTGGTGTCTCTCTGGAAAAGCGGTGAGGTTCCGGGTACAGCAATACCTGGCGGGCAGTTGTCATCCACAGTCAGCCTGAGTGAGGATGAGCTCTGCACCCTGGCACTGACCCTGACGTTGAAGGGTCACCCGGAAGCTGACAGAATTATCGCGCAGCAGCGCGAACGGATCGCCGGCAAAGAGAGGCTTACACGGTTTGATTTTGTGATTCCGGCAGTATCTGCCGATGCAGCAGTCCGTGATACCTTCTTCGAGAGCCTCCGTGACCCGGCCAGCCGCGAGCGTGAACCATGGGTGCTTGAGGCACTTGGCTACCTCCATCACCCGATGTTTGCTGAGAGGTCTGAGAAATATATCCTCCCCTCGCTGGAAATGCTGGAAGAGATTAAAAGCACCGGTGACATATTCTTCCCGGGAGACTGGATCTCATCCACCCTTGCCGGCCACCGGTCGCCGGAGGCACGGGCAACCGTGGAGAAGTTTCTTGATGATCACCCGGATTACCCTTCCGACCTGAAACTGAAGATATTGCAGGCAGCGGACAGGTTGATGAGGGAATAGGGGGCGGCACTGTACTACAAGGCTGAATCGCCTACGGCGAATAGTTGCGCGTAGCGCATCAAGATTTGTAACCGGTATAGTTCCCCCCATATACCCTTCGTCGTAGACGATCAAGAATCGTATAACCCTGAAATTTTATATCTTCGTAATCGAAATTCGCAAATCGCAAATAACAATGAGTATCTGGCGCGTCCTCGTATGCATATTATTCCCGCCTCTGGCGGTTGTTGACAAAGGTTGCGGATCATTCCTCATCATCTTTCTCCTCACCCTCTGCGGATGGGTCCCCGGCGTCATCGGAGCATTGATCATCAACAATAAAAAGTAATACGGCCAGATAACCGGTCACCTCGGTTCATCATACACTTGCATTCTTCATCCATCTCGCCATTTTTATTTAATTTTGCAGGATTCTAAAAACATGCACAAACTTTAACCGGCGCCATTTGTTGAGTGGATGTACCGTTGAAGGAGACAGATATGGAAAATGACCAGGATAAGCTGCTGGGCGAGGTAACATCAGGTGAATACAAGTACGGCTTTGTGACGGACATAGATACCGAGGTTATCCCCAAAGGCCTTAACGAAGATATAGTAAGACTCATCTCCGCCAAGAAGGAGGAGCCTGAATGGATGCTTGAGTTCCGCCTCAAGGCATTCCGCCACTGGCAGACGATGAAGATGCCAAAATGGGCTCACCTTAACGTTCCGGAGATTGATTACCAGGATATTATTTATTACGCGGCACCGAAGCAGAAGAAGGGCCCCGACAGCCTGAGCGACGTTGACCCGGAACTGCTGAAGACATTTGACAAACTTGGTATACCCCTGGAAGAACAGAAGCATCTGGCCGGTGTGGCAGTAGATGCCGTCATGGACTCAGTCTCCGTGAAGACCACATTCCGCGAGACACTCGCCGAAATGGGCATTATATTCTGCTCATTCTCCGAAGCTGTCAGAGAGCACCCTTCACTCGTTCAGAAATACCTTGCATCGGTGGTGCCTTATACTGACAATTTCTTCGCAACTCTTAACTCGGCTGTCTTTTCCGACGGATCCTTCTGTTACATACCGAAGGGCGTCAGATGCCCGATGGAACTCTCCACATATTTCCGCATAAACGCCTCCAACACCGGCCAGTTCGAGCGCACGCTTCTCATCGCCGACGAGGAGGCATATGTCAGCTACCTGGAGGGTTGCACAGCGCCGATGCGCGACGAGAATCAGCTACATGCCGCTGTCGTTGAGATAGTTGCTGAGCGCGGCGCCGAGGTCAAGTACAGTACCGTACAGAACTGGTACCCTGGCGACAAGGATGGCAAAGGCGGCATCTTCAACTTCGTCACCAAACGGGGAATCTGCAAAGGAGACGACTCCAAAATATCATGGACACAGGTAGAGACCGGTTCGGCAATAACATGGAAATACCCTTCATGCATCCTCCGCGGCAACAACTCGGTCGGAGAATTTTACTCGGTAGCTGTTACAAACAACTACCAGCAGGCTGACACCGGAACGAAGATGATTCATATCGGCCGCAACACCAGGAGCACAATTGTCTCCAAGGGTATCTCGGCCGGTTTCGGCCAGAACAGCTACCGGGGCCTTGTGAAAGTACTCGGAAAAGCCGAGGGAGCACGCAATTTCTCCCAGTGCGACTCACTCCTCCTCGGTGACAAGTGCGGGGCACACACGTTCCCGTATATCGAGGTGGATAATCCCTCTGCTATTGTCGAACATGAAGCAACAACATCGCGCATCGGCGAGGACCAGATATTCTACTGCAACCAGCGGGGCATATCCACCGAGGACGCAGTGGGGCTGATAGTAAACGGATATGCCCGCGAGGTGATCAATAAGCTCCCGATGGAATTCGCGGTGGAAGCGCAGAAACTTCTGCAGATCAGCCTCGAGGGAAGCGTGGGTTAGGTATGAATCAACAAAGCACAATATATGCAAACCGAATTTCTGATACAGATAAAAGACTTAAAAGCCTCTATTGACAACAAGGAGATCCTCAAGGGCCTCAACCTGGAAGTAAAACCCGGTGAGATCCATGCAATAATGGGTCCCAACGGCAGCGGCAAGAGCACCCTTGCCAACGTGCTTACAGGCAGGGAAATAGCCACCGTCACTGCAGGCACCGTCACCTTCGAGGGGAAGAACCTCCTGGAGATGTCGCCCGAGGAGCGTGCCCGCGAGGGGATTTTTCTCTCATTCCAGTATCCCATAGAGATCCCCGGCGTCAGCATGGTCAACTTCATGAAAACTGCAATCAACGAGCAGCGCAAGCACCGCGGCCTTGAGCCGCTCTCAGCCTCCGACTTCCTGCGCCTGATGCGCGAAAAGAAGGAACTCGTCGAGATAGACTCGGCCCTGACAAACAGGAGCGTCAACGAAGGCTTCTCCGGCGGCGAAAAGAAAAAGAACGAAATTTTTCAGATGGCTATGCTCGAGCCCAGACTTGCGCTCCTCGATGAGACCGACTCAGGACTCGATATCGACGCACTGCGCATCGTCGCCAATGGCGTGAACAAGATACGCAGACCTGATACGTCAGTGATAGTCATCACCCACTACCAGAGACTGCTCGACTATATCGTGCCTGACTATGTGCACGTGCTCTATGACGGACGTATAGTCAAATCGGGCGGACCTGAACTGGCTCTCGAGCTCGAGGAAAGAGGATATGACTGGATAAAGAAGGAAGCAGACGTCACCGAAGAGACATGGACTACAGACCGGAAGTAATAAGCAGGCTCACAGACCTCTGGGAAGGGAGGAATACCGAATTGCTGAAGGGATCACCTGAGATTTTCGACAGGTTCCGTCCTGAGGCTTTTGACGAGTTCCTCCGTCTGGGCATCCCTGACAGGAAGAACGAAGCCTACAAGTATACAAACCTCGAGAAATCGTTCAGCTACAAATACGAGAAGTACTTCTCACCCAAGCCCGACGATTTCCGGCAAGCGGAGAAGTTCCACTGCGAGGTGGAGGATCTCGACGTCTGGAACATGGTGCTTCTAAATGGCTTCTTTCCTCGGGGCGACGAGGGTCTTGCAATGCTCCCCGGAGGAATCTGGGTCGGCAGCATGAGGGCTGCAGCAAAACAGTTCCCCTCGCTCGTGGAGAAGCATTACAACAAATACGCCAGGAATGAAAATGACGGCCTGGTACCGCTGAACACCGCGCTGGCAACTGACGGCCTCTTCCTCTATGCCCCGAAAGGCACGGTCAATACAAAACCGATTCAGATAGTCAACCTGCTGCAGAGCACGCAGGACATATTTGCGCAGGATCGTAACCTTGTAGTTGTGGAAGACGGAGCGCAGATGTCGTTGCTTGTATGTGACCATGCAATCTCGCCGCAACACTACCTGACAAACACGGTCACGGAAGTCTATGTGGGCCGTAACTCAAGGTTTGAGATTATAAGGGTACAGAACCAGCACAACGACTCCGGGAAGGTGACCCACACATTCATCCACCAGGAGCGGGACAGCTATGCATCATCCAACAACGTCACCCTGCACGGCGGACTTGTTCGCAACGCCACATGGCACAGCCTCAACGGTGAGAACGCAGAGACGCACAGTTACGGACTCTTCCTGGCTGACAAGCACCAGCATGTGGCCAACTTCGTGAAGGTTGACCATGTTTTTCCCAACTGCAACAGCACCCAGCTTTTCAAAGGTGTCCTTGATGATAACGCCTCCGGCGCCTTCAACGGCCGTATCATGGTGCACAAGGATGCACAGAAGACAAACGCCTTCCAGAGCAGCAACAGTATAATCCTCTCTGACACTGCCCGTATGGATACAAAGCCGCAGCTCGAGATCTACGCTGACGACGTGAAGTGCAGCCACGGTGCAACCGTCGGCCAGCTGGATGAGAATGCCCTCTTTTATCTCCGCTCACGCGGGATAGATGCACGCGAGGCAAAACTGATGCTGATGTTCGGATTTGCACATGACGTAATCAAAAATATCCCCATCGAAGCGCTGCGCGAACGTATCGACAACCTCGTGCTCCAGCGTCTCCGCGGCGAACTGTCACGCTGCGCCTCATGTGCAATTCAATGCAACTGAACGGAGTGATGAAACTTGCGAAGAGCATAGAAGAGATAAGGTCTGACTTCCCGATCCTCTCGACAAAGGCACACGGGAAACCTCTTATATATCTTGACAACGGCGCAACAACCCAGAAGCCGCTGCAGGTGATCAACATGATGGAAGAGCTCTATCGCACAACAAATGCAAACGTGCATCGCGGCGTTCACTACCTGTCAGACAGGGTCTCCGAACGGTACGAGGCAGCCCGCGAGACGGTCAGGGCGTTCATTAATGCCCGTTCCAGGGAAGAGATAATCTTTACCGCAGGAACCACTGCATCAATTAATGCTGTTGCCTTTTCTTTCGGGGAGAGATTTGTCCGCGAAGGCGATGAAATTGTCATCAGCGGCATGGAACACCATGCCAACATCGTTCCCTGGCAGATGCTCTGCGAACGTAAGAAGGCAAAACTGAAGATAATACCCTTCTCGGATGAAGGGGTTCTTGACCTCGAAGCTTACAGGTCATTACTTACGGAACGCACCAGGATTGTGGCCGTGACGCATGTTTCAAATGTTCTCGGAACCGTCAACCCGGTAAAGGAGATTGTTGCTGAGGCTCACCTTCATAATATACGCGTGCTGGTTGACGGTGCACAGGGGATACAGCACGGCCTGGTTGATGTGCAGGATCTGGACTGTGATTTTTATGTTTTTTCCGGGCACAAGGTATACGGCCCCAACGGCATCGGTGTGCTTTACGGCAAGGCAGACCTGCTCAATGATCTGCCCCCCTACCAGGGAGGAGGCGACATGGTGGCTAACGTCACATTTGAAAAGACAACGTACAATGTGCTTCCGTTCAAATTCGAGGCCGGCACAACAAACTTCACCGGTGCTATCGGACTGGCTGCAGCGCTTGACTATCTCTCTGTACTGGGCCTCGAGGCAGTCGCAGAAAGGGAACAGGCTCTTCTGACCCGGGCAACTGCAGGATTATCAGCAATTGATGGTGTCCGGATCTACGGAACCGCACCTCACAAGGTCTCGGTAATCTCGTTCCTCCCCGGGACGATTCATCAGTATGACGCCGGCATGATTCTTGACAAGATGGGTATTGCGGTCAGAACCGGAACACACTGCGCCCAGCCACTTATGGAAAGATATGGAATAAGCGGGAATATCAGGGCATCGATAGCCTTCTACAACACCGAGGAGGAGATTGAGGCACTGGTGAAGGGCGTAAGGAAAGTGACTGAAATGTTCGCTTGATATAATAAAATGACTATTAACGAAATACAGGATCAGATAATTGATGAGTTCGCCCAGTTCGGCGACTGGATGGAGAGGTATGAGTATCTCATCGACCTGGGCAGGTCACTCGGTCCGTTTGATGAGAGGCACAAGACTCCGGAGTACCTGATAGAGGGTTGCCAGAGCAAGGTGTGGCTCTACCCGTCTTTTGAAAACGGTATAATCACTTTCTCCGCCGAGAGCGATGCACTTATCACCAGGGGTATAGTCGCGCTGCTTGTACGGGTCTTTTCAGGGCGTACCCCGGCCGAGATCGTCGAAGCCAACATCTATTTCATCGAGAAGATCGGACTGCGCGAGAACCTATCTCCCACCCGTTCTAACGGACTTCTGGCCATGATGAAACAGATGCGTCTGTACGCCCTGGCATACAAATCTAAAGAGGAACACGCATGAACACACAGGAGATACAGGAGACTGAAGCACGCATTGTAGGCGTACTCAAGAGCATCTTTGACCCCGAGATACCGGTCAACATATATGACCTCGGCCTCATCTACGAGGTCAGGGTTGACGAGGAGCAGATTGCGCATATAACCATGACGTTGACTGCACCCAACTGCCCTATGGCTGAGGATCTCGTTGAAGAGGTCAGTTACAAGGTTGCCG
>ERZ1645192.85-NODE-85-length-57836-cov-6.937540_pt1 | contig 57836 bp, 33 predicted proteins | sample MGYA00575354_ERZ1645192 | MGnify/ENA primary metagenome ERZ1645192 (study PRJEB40844, sample SAMN11349763) | freshwater sediment metagenome | isolation source: river sediment | host: Sediment | place: India: Faizupur Khadar , New Delhi | collected 2017-02-21 ... | reverse complement strand
GAAGGCGGCCGATCTGGAGGTTATCAAGGACAAACTGCTCATATCGCTCCTCGGCGGCGCGGGGCACGCCAGTTACATCCGGAACCTGCCCGAGGAGGACTTCATCCTCTGCGCCCACAGCCTGACGCTCTCCGATCTCAGTTCGCTCGCGAAGAACAAGCATATCCGTGGCATTGCGCTCGAGGTGCCGGGCGGCGTCAGCCATCTGACCATCGTCCTGCGCTCCATCGGTCTGCCGGCGGTGCTCGGTATAGACGGGTTGCTGACCGAGGTGGCCGGCTGCGAGGAGATCGTCGTGGACGGTCTTTCCGGGGAGGCGGTCGTCTGTCCCACCATGACGCAGAAGATAGCGTACATTCAGAAGAAAAAGGTCTACGATGAATACTTTGAACGGTTCCTGACCGATGTGTCGGAACCGGCCATATCGCAGGACGGCGCCGAGATGCACATCGGCGCGAACATCGAGGGCGAGGAGGAGGTGGAGCTCGCGAAGCGCTACGGCGCCGACTTCATCGGGCTGTTCCGCACCGAACTGATGTTCCTTGAGAAGGGGGATATCCCGACCGAAGAGGATCATCACGCCATTTACTATGAGATGCTGCACCGCGCCCACCCGATGGAGGTGACCATCCGGGTCTTCGATTTCGGCGGCGACAAGGAGGGCGGTATCCATGCCACCGGCGCGATGGGCCTGCGCGGCATCCGGTTCTGCTTCCTCTATCCCGATGTGTTCCTGCCGCAGGTGCGGGGTCTCATCCGCGCCGCGTCGATGGGGAACCTGAGCATCCTCCTCCCCTTCGTATCGGCGGTCGACGAGATACGCGAATTCAAGGCGATCCTCAAGGAGCAGGCGAAGGATCTCAAACTGGAAAAGAATCTCAAACACATCAAAGTGGGGGCGATGATAGAACTGCCGGCGGCCCTCTTCATCGCCGAGATGCTCGCCCGCGAGGTCGATTTCTTCAGCATCGGCACCAACGATCTGGTGCAGTACCTCATGGCGGTCGAACGGCAGGACAAGGCGCTGTCGCAGTATTTCTCCCACTTCCATCCGGCGGTCCTGCGGGCGCTGTACAACCTTTCGCACATCGCGAAGAAATACAAGATCGGCCTGTCGGTCTGCGGCGAGATGGGGGGCGATCCCTATTTCACGCTCCTGTTCATGGGGATGGGGATCAACTCGCTGTCGATGTCGCCCATCGCGATACCGATCGTCAAAAAGATCGTCCGGTCGGGCTATCTGGAAGAGGGCAAGGCGCTTCTCAACCGGATGCTCATGACCACCAGCGAAATGGAACTGCGCGAGATACTCGAACGCGAAATGGAAGAACGGTATCCCAATATTTTCCGCAAGGCGTGGATAGACAACATCAGAAAAAATGGAGGCTAACGATGACACTCACGAAACTCGACACCCTGCTTGAGATGGCTCGCGGCAAGAAGACCTCGCGTCTGGTCGTTGCGGCGGCCGAGGACGAACCGGTACTTGAGGCGGTCCGCGATGCGATGAAGGAGAAGATCATCGTTCCCATCCTCGTGGGCGATGCGGCGAAGATCAAAGAGGTCGCGGCGAAGGTCAAGATGCCGCTGGACGGAATCGAGATCGTCGACGAGAAGAGCCCGGCGAAGTCGAGCCGGATCGCCGTTCAACTCATCCGCGAAGGGAAGGGCGACATCATGATGAAGGGACTGGTCGGGACGGCCGATCTCCTGCGCGCGGTGCTTGACAAAGAGAACGGCCTGCGCAAAGGCGACACCATCAGCCATGTGGCGCTGTCGGAAGTGAAGGGCTATCATAAGCTCCTCGCGGTCACCGACGCGGCGCTCACCCCGGCGCCGACCTTCGACCAGAAGGTCGCGATGATCAACAACGCCGCTGAGGTCTACCACAAACTCGGCATCAAGGAGCCCAAGGTCGCGGTCCTCTGCGCCGCCGAGACGGTCAGCGAGAAGATCGAAGCGTCGGTCCACGCGGCGATGCTGGCGACGATGAATCGGCGCGGCCAGATAAAGGGCTGCATCGTCGACGGTCCGCTCGCTCTGGACAACGCCGTCTCGAAAGAGGCGTGCGAGCACAAGAAGATAAAGAGCGATGTGGGCGGCGACGCCGACATCCTGCTGTGTCCCGATATCGAGGCGGCGAACATTCTCTATAAATCGCTCAACTTCCTCGCCGGCGCGACCACCGCGGCGGTCCTCATGGGCGCGAAGGTCCCGATAGTGCTCACCTCGCGCGCCGACACCGACCGCAGCAAACTTTTCTCGATAGCCCTTGCGGCCAGTATGGAACTTTAACCGAAAGGAAGGAGAAACAGGATGCGCATCCTAGCGATCAACCCCGGCTCGACCTCGACCAAGATCGCGGTCTTCGAGGAGAACAAGGATATCTTCACCAAGAATATCAAGCACACCGTCGAAGAACTGGCCCCGTACAAGAAGATCATCGACCAGTACGATTTCCGGCGCGATGTCATCGTGAAAGAGCTTGAGGCGGCGAAGATCGCCCTGTCGAGCATCACGGCGGTGGTCGGCCGCGGCGGACTGGTCAAGCCGATACCGGGCGGCGTGTACCGCGTCAATGATGCCCTCATCGCCGACCTTAAGGCGGAGCGGATGGGGGAGCATGCATCGAACCTCGGCGGGCTCATCGCCCGCGAGATAGCCCGCAAGATCGGCGACACGGTCGACGCCTTCATCGTCGATCCGGTGGTGGTCGACGAGATGGAGGATATCGCCCGCATCAGCGGCATCCCCGAACTGCCGCGCGTCAGCATCTTCCACGCCCTCAACCAGAAGGCGGTCGCCCGGCGCTACGCCCGCGAACAGGGAAAGAAGTACGAAGAACTCAACCTCATCGTCGTCCACATGGGGGGCGGCATATCGGTCGGCTGTCACCGGAAGGGGCGCGTGATCGATGTCAACAACGCGCTCGACGGCGACGGCCCCTTCTCGCCCGAACGGAGCGGCGGAGTACCGGTCGGTCAGATGGTGAAGCTGTGTTTCTCGGGCAAGTACACCATCGACGACATCAAGAAGAAGATAAAAGGCAAGGGCGGTCTGGTGGCTTACCTCGGCACCAACGACGCCTACGAGGTCGAACAGCGCGTTCAGAAGGGGGACAAGGAGGCGGAGCACATCTACCGGGCGATGGCTTATCAGATCGCGAAAGATGTCGGCGCGCTGTCGACGGTGCTGTGCGGTAAGGTCGACGCGATCATCCTGACCGGCGGGGTCGCCTACGATAAGGATTTCGTCGGCTGGCTCAAAGAGCGCATCGGGTTCATTTCTCCCGTGGTCGTCTATCCGGGCGAAGGTGAGATGACGGCGCTCGCCGAGGCGGGCTATTACGCGATGAAAGGCGAACTGCCGATACGGGACTATGCGTAAGATCGAACTCATGAACCGCCTATTTGAAATGAAGGGGGGGCCGGTGCCCCTCCTTCTTCTTTTTTTCCTCTCCGCCTGCGGCAGTATGCCGCCTGTTGCCGATGAGCCGGCCGTGATCGCGGCGATGCCCGCCCTGTCCGCGGCGGCGGAAACGGCGGAGGGGATCATCCTGCGCGGCAGCGACCCGCGGATGCTGTCGTTCCGCGCCTTTTTGACCCGCAGCGGCATCCCGGCGTCGTTCGGTATCGACCGGATGGGCAACCTCGTCCTGTCGATAGCGCGCGACGCCACCGACCGCTATCTCATCGTTCCCTATGCATGGGAACACATCGATTACGCCGAACGGGCGGCGCTCACCCCCGAAGATGCGGCCCTTGCCAAGGCGACCGCCGGGGTTCCCGCCGAACTCGAACTGCGCATCCCCGGCTGGGAGAAAGCCTACGCCCGCACTGTGGTCGGGACCGAGCCGCGGATACTATTCAAGTCATCCACGCTCAACCTTCCCTTCGGCGAAGAGACGCTGGTCGCCTTTTTCTACAGTCTGCGCGATTCGACCCTGCGGCCCGGCAGTCTGGCGGCGCTCTACCATCCCGCCTTTTCGGGGATACCGGTGACGGTCCGGGTCGACCTTTTTTCGGCCGAGATCGTTTTCAGCGAGTCGGCGGCGCTCTCACCGGAGGAATTCTTCCTCTGGATGTACACGCTCCGCGCCCCCTCCGAACAGTACGACGATGCTTTTTACGCCAACCTGCTCGCCCTCAAGATAGCGAAGAAACTTTACACCGGTATCCCCTCGTTCCTCGGCGGCGCGACGCTGTTCACCCGTAGCGACGAGATCCCGTACGACGATATCCGGCGCCATCTGCTGATCGCCGGCGGTGTCGAGTTCTCGGGACTCGCGGTGCCCTACTGCTATGTCTGGCGCGGCGACCGGTTCAGCGAAACGACCGTGCTTCTGCCGCGCGAACAGAGCCAGCCGGTGAAAGCACTCTACGGCGCCTCCGACGGGGCGATCCGTTCCCTATTCTCCATCGTTCTGCGCGCCGCCGATGCCGAGGCGAAGCGGCAGATGATCGAGCAGAAACTGGCGACGCGGAACATCGCACCGATAAGCCGGTTTTATGAACGGACCGGGGATCAGGACGGGTGGGCGGCGGTCAATTTCACCGTCGATCCGACGCGCGAAGCGGAAATGATGAAGTTCTTCGACGGGGAACTTGCGGCGATAGATACAACAATCTCGATAGGGGTGTACCGTGTCGGAACACAAGAACGCTAAAAAGGGTGAAACGGCCGCTCCGGGCGGTCCGAACCTGTACGCGATGGAGGTGGTCGGCGCGCTGTGCGCTCTCTTCGCCGCCTTTTTGTGGCTGTCGCTCGGCGCCTTTTCGGCCGATGCCGCCACGGCGGGCTTTCTGACCGGTTCGGCGGGCCACGCCGTCGCGGCGCTCATCGCCCGCGTTTTCGGCTACGCCTCCTTCATCCTGCCGCTTATCGTCGCCTTCGCCGCCTTTCTTCCCTTCGCCTACCGCGCGATGTGGCGCTATCTGCTGCTCCATATCACTCTTTTCCTGATACTCATGCCCTTCTTCTCCTTCATCGGCGCCGACCCGCTCGGCTGGGGGGCGACGGGCGGCTGGATCGGCGGCAAACTGATGAACAGCCTCCTCATCCCGTATCTCGGCAGCATCATCAGTATACTTCTGCTCATTGTCGTGATGGCGATCTATGTGATATCGACCTTCCATGTGCTCCTGTTCATACCGCTCTTCAAGGGGATGCGCTCGCTCTACGAGGTGCTCCGCGCCCATCTCCCGGGCCTTGTCGCCCGGCTGTTCCCCGAGAAAAAGGAGCCGTCGGACGAGACGCCCGTCGAAGAACCGCTCCCTGAAGAAGAGCCCGAACCGCCCCTCGAAGAGCCGGAACCCGAGCCGTTGCCCGAACCGAAACCGGCGAAAAAAGGGGACCGCAAGATAGATGTCCGCACCGTCACCGACCAGAAACCGAAAAAGGAGCCGACCAAGGCGCTCAAAAAACTGCCCGACTATGAACTGCCGCCGCTCGATCTGCTCATCGAGGAGGAGCGGACGGTCGAGGCGAAGGACCGCGAGGCGCGCATCGAGAAAATAGCGAAGGTCATCGAACAGAAACTCGCCCAGCACAAGGTCAAGGTGAGCGTCCACGGCGCCGTCATCGGGCCGGTGGTCACGATGTACGAACTTGAACTCGGCGAAGGGGTCCGGGTGAGCAATGTCGCCGTGATGGAGACCGATCTCGGCCTTATCGTCGGCGGCAAGCGGGTCCGCGTCGTCCCGCGCATCCCCGGCAAGCCCTTCATCGGCGTCGAGGTACCCAACGACGAACGGCAGATGATCCGCCTGCGCGCCGTGCTCGCTTCCGACCAGTTCGCGAAACACAAGGAAAAAGGGCTTCCGATAGCGCTGGGCAAGACGGTCGACGGCGTCCCGAGCGTGGCCGACCTGTCGAAGATGCCCCATCTCTTGGTCGCCGGGACGACCGGTTCGGGCAAATCGGTCGGCGTCAACACCATCATCGTCTCGTACCTCTACACGATGAGTCCCGCCGAGGTGCGTTTCATCATGATAGACCCCAAGATGAACGAATTCAACATCTACGAAGGGATACCGCACCTGCTGATGCCGGTGGTGACCGATCCGAAGAAGGCGTCGCTTACCCTCAAGTGGGCGGTCGAGGAGATGGAGAACCGCTACCGGACGCTGGCCGACAACCTCGTGAAGGACATCGACAGTTACAACAAGAAGGTCGACGAGGTCAACAAGAATCTCAAGGCGCCGGAGGGCGGCGGCCTCAAGAAGATGCCCTACATCGTGGTGGTGATAGACGAATTCGCCGATCTGATGACGGTCGCCGGGAAGGATGTGGAGATCGCGGTCCTGCGGCTCGCCCAGAAGGCGCGCGCCGCCGGCATCCACCTGATCGTCGCCACCCAGCGACCGACCCGCGATGTCATCACCGGCACCATCAAGTCGAACCTCCCGACCCGTATCGCCTTCCGCGTCGCATCGGGACTCGATTCACGAACGATACTCGACACCGGCGGCGCCGAACAGCTACTTGGCAATGGCGATATGCTCTTCATCCCGCCGGGCAGTTCCGAACCGGTCCGCGTCCACGGCGCCTTCGTTTCCTCCGACGAGATCAAGAAGGTGGTTGCCTTCATCAAGGAACGGTGCCCCGAGGGGATCTACGACGATGTCATCCAGATAACGACGCGTCCCTCCGATTTCATCGAGTCGGCCGACGCGCTGGTCGACGGCGAGGAGAAGGATCCGCTCTGGAACGAGGTCGTCGAATACCTCAAAAAAACGCGGAGCTGTTCCGCGTCGATGCTGCAGCGCAAGTTCAAGATAGGGTATAACCGCGCGTCGCGCCTCGTCGACCAGCTGGAGGCCGAAGGGCTTGTCGGCCCCGGCGACGGCGCCAAGCCGCGCGATGTGCTCGTGCCGGAAGACTAGGAACGACCGATACGATAAACTCAACCGAGAACGGAGAATGCTCATGTATGTGGTGACCGGTGCTTCGGGACATGTAGGGAACACGCTTATCCGGATGCTCATCGAACAGGGAAAAGGAGATCAGGTCGTCGCGATGATACACTGCAACAGGGAACCGGAGTCGCTCAAGGGGCTCGCGGTCAAAAAGGTCTGCGGCGACATCTGCGATTATCAGACGCTCGTGCCGCTGTTCAAAGGGGCCGATGTGGTGTTCCACTGCGCGGCGCTCATCAGCATCGTGCCGGGTATGTACAAACGGCTGAACGAAGTGAACTATGACGGGACCATCAATGTCATGCGCGCCTGCCGCGAGGCGGGGGTGCGGCGGCTGGTCCATGTCGCCTCGATCGAGGCGATCGGCGATGTTTGCAAGGACCGCCCGGTGAATGAGGAGGACGGCTTCAACCCCGAACACGCGATGATAGAGTACGGCGTCACCAAGGCCAATGCGGCGCTCAAGGTGGTCGAAGAGGCGGCCAAGGGACTCGACGTGGTCATCGTCTCGCCGGTGGGCGTGGTCGGCCCGTACGACTTCAAGCCGTCGCAGATGGGGAAGATGGTGCAGGATTACGCGGCGAAGAAACTCCCCGCCTATCCCGACGGCGGTTTCGATTTCGTCGATGTGCGCGATGTGGCGGGGGCGATACTCGCGGCGGCTGAGAAAGGGCGCACGGGACATAACTATCTGGTGACCGGCGGCCACCTGTCGATACCGGAGATGATGGCGATGCTCGAAGAGGTGAGCGGTATCCGTCAGCCGCTTTTCAAGTTGCCCCACTGGCTCCTTACCATCGCGGCGCTCGGCAGTGAGGGGTGGTTCCACCTGTTCGGCGGCAATCCCGTCCTGACGCGCGGATCGCTGCGCATCCTCAAGAGCCGTATGAAAGTGTGCGGTGAAAAAACGCGGCGCGAACTCGGGATCGAGCCCACGCCGCTCAGGAAGACCTTTGCCGATCAGATAGAGTTCTTCCGGTCACACGGAATGATCCCGCCGGCGTGAGCGGAGACCGGACAAACCATTTGCTCTTGCTACGGGTTGCCCCGAAAAAGGTTCACCGAAACTATTGAATCGCGCGCGCGTTTGGTATATAGTACCCCGATTTTGGAGAGAAACGCTCAGATGAAAAAAACAGCACAGAACGCCGCCGGCGGCCGCCGCGGCATGGTTTTCGTGATATCGGCCCCGTCGGGGACCGGCAAAACGACCCTCATCAACGCCGTCCGCTCCCGTTTCCCCTTCCTCGAACAATCGGTCTCCTGCACCACCCGCCGCCCCCGCACCGGCGAAAAGAACGGTCGCGACTACTTCTTCCTGACCGACGAAGAGTTCCAGAGCCGCATCGACGGCGACTACTTCTTCGAATGGGCCGAGGTCTACGGCCATCGCTACGGAACGCCCAAGGAGGGCATCGTCCGACGGGTAGCCGCCGGCAACTATGTCATCTGTTCGCTCGACGTACAGGGGGCGCTCGCGGTCAAGGACCTGCTTCCCGACGACGCGGTGCTCATCTTCGTCCTGCCCCCCTCCATCATGGCGCTCAAGCAACGGCTGACCGGCCGGGCGCTTGACGACAACGCCGCCATTGAACGGCGTCTCGATGAGGCGCGCACCGAGATACGGCGCTATGTCCACTACGACTATGTGGTGGTCAACGATGAACTCGAACACGCCGCGGCGCTGCTGGGCTCCATACTTTCGGCCGAGATACACTGCTCGAAACGCTGGAATGCCGAAATAATCGAGAATATGATCTCCTGATGGACGCAAAACGTTTTCAGGACATCGTCAAACGCAAACCCCATATGGACATCCTGCGGATCATCCGCCCCAACGACATCATCAAGGCGCACCTCGAGGCGCATCCGCAGTTCACCGATGAAGAAAAGGCGGCGGCGCGCGAACAGTTGAACATCGCGATAGTGCTCGCGACATCGGCCCACGACGGTATCGTCCGCAAGAGCGGCGAACCCTACATCACCCATCCCTACGCCATCGCCTATGTGCTGGCCAAGATGAAGATGAGTCTCGAATGCGTCGTTGCGGGACTCCTGCACGACACCGTCGAGGACACCACTACGACGCTCGCCGAGATAGAACAACTCTTCGGCGACAAGGTGTCGAACCTCGTCGACGGCGTCACCAAACTGTCGGGGCTCACGCTCGGCAGGGAGGAGAAGCAGGCCCACGCCTTCCAGAAACTCATCACCTACGCGGCGCGCAACGGCATCTGGGTCATCTTCATCAAACTCGCGGACCGCCTGCACAATATGATGACCATCGAATCGATGTCGCAGGAACAGCAGGAGCGGATCGCGGGAGAAACCCTGCGGCTCTATACGCCGCTCGCCCACCGACTCGGCGTCTACTGGATGAAAGAGGAGCTCGAGGCGCTCAGTTTCTACTACCTCCACCGCGACCGTTGGGAGGAGGTGGACCGCTACATCACCGAACGGTTCCGGAACGATCCGGCGGCGGTGCTCGATACCCTGCAGAAAAAGGTGCGCGGCGCGATAGAGAGCAACTGCCCGACGGTCGCGGGCCGGATAGACCGCATCTATGGCCGCATCAAGTCCTACCCGAGCATCTACAACAAGACCATCAAACAGAGTAAGTCGATCGGTTCCCTGCACGATATCATCGGTATCCGCGTCATCCTCGACTCCCCGAGCCGCGACGATTGCTATCTGGTCATGGCGGCGATACATTCCTGCGCCGATTTCACCGTCATGAACGACCGCTTCAAGGACTATATCGCGCGGCCCAAACCCAACGACTACCAGTCGATCCACACGGTGGTGCGCTATCACGAATACTCGATGGAGGTGCAGATAAGGACCCGCGAAATGCATCGCATCGCCGAGGAGGGGAACGCCTCGCACTGGGCCTACAAACACGAGATATCCAACAAGGACAAGGCGATGCAGTGGCTTCAGCAGGTGCTCGGGGAACTGCCCGACCTGTCCAATCCGCTCGACTTCGTCCACGATATCGAATCGGCCATACCGCTCGAGAAGATATCGGTCTTCACCCCGAAGGGAGAATTAAAAACGCTGCCCGAGGGGGCGACGGTGCTCGACTTCGCCTACTCCATTCACGGCGAGCTGGGCGATACCTGCGTCGGCGGGACGGTCAACGGCCGCAAGGTCCCTATCTACTACCGTCTCGGCAACAAGGACGAAGTGGCGATAGAGACCTCGAAAAAACAGTTCCCGCGCCATGACTGGCTCACCTTCGTGGTGACCCACAAGGCGAAGACCTACATCCGCCGCCACCTGACCCAGCAGGAGCGCGAACAGCTTGTCGAGGCGGGGCGCGACACGGTAAAGCAACTCTTCGAAAAGGCCGGCCGCGCGCAGGATTTCAACCGTCTTGAAACGCTCGACGGTTTTTCCGAGATCGCCGACAAATATTCCTTACCCAAGGAACAGCGCCTGCAGGTGCTGTTCTACAAACTGGCGACCGGCGAATTCAAACTGCGGGTGGTGTTGAAGAATCTCTTCTCCGACGAAGAGGTGGAGAAACTCATCAAAGAACTGCCGCGCAAGGTCGGCATGCTCTTTCCGGAGCGGCGCGTCAAGCGCGACACCATCGAGGTGCTGCCCGGCTCGAAGTCGGTCTACATCCGCGGGGTGGGCGAGGTGAAGGACTACGGCGCCGCCAAATGCTGCGGCCCCGAAGAGGGCGATCCGATCGTCGCCTACATATCGCCGACGCGCGGCTACATTATTCATAAGAGCGGCTGTCCGACGCTCCATCGCATCAATAGCGAACGGGTCGAGAAGGGGGTCTACTGGTTCAACTTCGCCCTCTATAAGGTCGAGCTCATCATCGAGATAAAGAATACTCCGGGCGCGCTCCTCGATGTGCTGCAGGAGGTATCGAGCGCCGAACTCAACATCGAGAGCCTGCATCTCGATCCGCGCGACGCCACCGAAAAGACCGGACATGTCTATCTTTCCTTCAAGGGGACCGACATCCGGCAGATCGAACGGGTCAGTCAGGAGATGAAGAACAAGAAGTCGATACTGTCCTACGACATAAGCAGTGTTTCACGCATCTAGGAGGCGAGGATGAAGGGAGTTTACACGGCTATAGTGACGCCGTTCACCGATCGCGGCGCGGTTGACTATGCGGCACTGGCGCGGCTCATCGCGTTCCAGAAAAAGGGGGGCGTGGCCGGTATCGTCGTGGGCGGTACCACCGGCGAGGCGGCGACGCTCTCGTTCGACGAGAAGAAAGAACTTTACGCCTTCGTGAAGAAAGAGGCGGCGGGACTCGAACTCATCGCCGGGACCGGCACCAACAACACCGCCGAGTCGGTGAAGTTGACCGGGATGGCGCTGGAACTCGGCTATACGCAGGTGCTGGTCGTCACTCCGTACTACAATAAGCCGACCTGCCGCGGTCTCATGGCGCACTACGGCGCGATAGCCGCGACCGGCGCGCAGATCGTGCTCTATAACGTGCCGGGCCGGACCGGGCTCAACCTGCCGGCGGCGTGGCTCAAGGAACTCGCCGCCATCCCGCAGATAACGGCGGTCAAGGAGGCGAGCGGCAACATGGCGCAACTGGCCGACTATCTGGAACAGGTCGGGTCGGGGCGCTTCGCGATGCTTTCGGGCGACGACTTCACCATAACGCCCTTCGTCGCGCTCGGCGGCGTCGGGGTGATATCGGTGCTGTCGAACGTCGCGCCCGCCGAAACGGTGCAACTGACCGCAGCGGCGCTCGCGGGCGACAGTAAAAAGGCGGCCGAATTGCAGGTGCGGCTCAACGCGCTCAACCGCGTCCTGTTCGTCGAATCGAATCCCATCCCGGCCAAGACGGCGCTCCATCTGATGGGCTACTGCGAAGAGATACTGCGCCTGCCGCTTGCCACGATGGAGCCGCAGAACCGCGCGAAACTTATCGAAGTGCTGAAAGGCTACCGGCTGATCTGATCACTATTTCGGGACGAGTTGTTCCCCGAAGAAATCGAGCGTCATCACCGTATAATCGGGAAAATTGTCGTCGTTGTCGTAGGCGGTGATGGTCACCACGCCTACCAGTTCGCCTTTGGTGTTGCCCATCGCATCGAGCCATCGGACATAGTTCTCTCCGCCGTCGATGTTCACGGCGTAGGGAACATTGGCGGTGCGCGGCAGGGAGAGTTGCACGATGATGTTCTCCTGTCCCGGCGCGGGGGCCGAGAAGTTCCCGTAGGTCACCCGCAGGACTATGTCGGCGATCCCGTTCACCTTCTCGACGGTGGATGCTTCGGAATAGGAAAGCGTCTCGCCGATCTCGAGCGCCATGAAGATATGGGCCGTCACCTGCGGCGAGCCGTCGGCGCGATAACTGTAGGAAAGATAGGAGCGCGGGATGGCATCCTCGCAGGCGCCGCTGAAGGCGACGTTCATCCCGACCGCGTGGGCGTTGCATTCGTCGATGTAGGTGTTGCCGTCACAGCCGCAGATCTCCATGCCGAAGGCCATCGGGCAGGCTTCGGGGCGCGGTTCGCACAGGCCGGTATAGTTGCCGCAGACCCCTTCGGCCTTCCGGCAGAATTCCGTTTCGGCGCAGGTGTCGTTGGTCATGCAGACATCCTCGCCCTCGCAGGCCCCCTCGCGGTCGACATTGACGCCGACGGCGTAGGCGAGACAGGGATGGAGGTAAGTCGTTCCGTCGCAACCGCAGACCAGCGCGCTTTCGCCGCTGATATCGCAGTCGACCGGCTTGAGGTCGCAGGCGCCCTGCGTCTCTCCGGCGCAGGCGCCGAACGGTTTGGCGCAGAATTCGGTCTCGGTGCACTGTTTGTCGGCGGTGCAGGGTATCAGGGATCCGCAGGGCCCGTCGTGGCGGATGTTGGAGCCCGCCGCGAAGGCGGCGCAGGCGTTGGGGAAGGTCGCTCCGTCGCAGCCGCAGACCGGATCATAGTTCTCGTCGCAATTTTCCGGCATGAAGGCGCAGACGCCGGGCCCTTCGCAGAAACCGTTGCCGCGTTCGCAGTACATCCCGTCGGAACAGTCCCCGTGTTCGACGCAGACCGCCTCGATGGTGTCGTCGTCGGGCCGCGCCGTGTCGATATCCTCCGTGCCGTCGGGGACGGCGGTGTCGCCGGTCGGCTCATCGACATCGGTGACGGTCGTATTGTCCGCCGTCGTGTCGCTGTCGCCGGCCGCGGTGTCGTCGTCGACCGGTTTCGAGAAGGTGGAGTTCTCGCAGGCGGCGAGCGTCAGCAGAAGGGCGGAAAAAAATGCAAGTAACGGCGCTGTTCTCATGAAGGATCTCCCCTAGATGGTCCGTCTGGCGGTATAGTATCACTAAAAAGGATAAATTATCAACAAGAATTTACGCCGTCGCGGCATCGGGTTGTTCCCGTTCGCTCTTTTCTTGCAAATCGTCGCGGTTCCTGCGATAGTCGCGGCGATCGACGGAGGAGCGATGCGACTGAAACGGTATCTCCGGCACAACGCCGTATGGGTCTTCACCGCCAACTTCTGCGAAGGGTTCCCCTATACCGTCATCCGCGTCATTTCCAACTTCTATCTCGCGACGATGCAGGTGGGGGTCGAACTGATCGGACTCACCTCCTTTTTCGGCCTGCCGTGGACCTTCAAATTCCTCTGGAGCCCGTTTGTCGACCGCTACTTTTCCAAGAGGCGGTGGATGCTGGCGATGCAGGCGCTGCTGATGCTGATCGCCGCCGCGCTCGCCCTCTGTTCTCCCTTTCCCGGGCTGATCCCGGTGATGTTCGGCCTGTTCTTCCTCGGCTCGATCTTCGCCGCCACCAACGATATCGCCACCGACGGGTACTACATGGAGACGCTCGCCGCCGCGGAACAGGCGCGCTGGGTGGGACTCCGGGTGCTCGCCTACCGCATCGCGATGATGACCGGCACCGGCATCGTGGCGACGGTGGGCGCTTTGTGGAGTTGGCCCGCCGCCTTTCTGCTGGCCGCGGTCATATCGGCGCTGTTCTTCTGCTACCATCTTTTTTTCCTGCCGGTACCGCCGCCCCGCGACGAGGTCGCGGCGGCGCGCGTCTCCTATCTGGAGGCCTTCACCACCTACCTGCAGCGGGAGCATATCGTCGCCATTCTTTTCTTCATCATCTTTCTGCGGACCGGCGAGTACATGCTCCACACGATGGTCGGCCCCTTCTTCGTGTCGATCGGGATCAAGAATCACTACGGCTGGATATCGTCGTTCGTCGGACTTCCCGCGACCATCGCCGGAGCCTTGTTCGGCGGCTGGATCATTGCGCGGCTCGGTCTGCGGCGCGCCATATGGCCGCTGGTGCTGTTCCAGAACGCCACCAACCTGCTCTATTCGGCGCTGGCGCTCTGGCTGGACGGCGGCGCCAGACCGGAACTGGTCCGCGTGGCGACCGCCGCGACGGTCAACGGCATCGAGAATCTCTCGTCGGGCATGGGCAACGCGCTGCTCATCGTCTTTCTCATGCAGTTGTGTCACGAACGCTATAAATCGGCCCACTACGCCATCGGTTCGGGGCTGATGGGGCTGTCGGGGGTGTTCGCGGGGGCCGTTTCGGGCTTCATCGTCAAGGATCACGGCTATCCGGTGATGTTCCTTGTCAGTTTCCTCGCCGCGGTACCCGCCTTCGTTTTCATCCCGTGGCTCGGTCTTTCAACGGAAAAAAGCAGAACATAGGAGATCGCCCATGACCGGAGAACCGAGACAAGCCGCCGAACAGGAACTCGACCTCGAACAGTTCGGCGCGAAGAAGAAAGTGAGAAAAGGACTTTTCATCGCTTTTGTGGTGACCGATCTGGTCATTACGCTTATCGCGGGGTGGATGCTTGTCGCCGGGTTCTCGTTCAAGGGGGAGATGGCGAAGTACGACACCGCCACCATCATTGCGCTCAAGGACACGAACGATCCCTCGAAACAGTGCCGCTGTCTCGAGATGCGCGAAGGGCTCGGCTACCTCACGATGCGGATCGGGATGTCGATCGTATTCGACGGTCCCCGGCAGGAGTGCGGTCACGATGCGATGATCACCTTCGCCAACGCGACCGAACAGTACACGTTGACCCTCAGCACCCGTTGCGGCTATATAAAATACCCGCCGACCGCCGAATTCCCCTCCGGCGAATCTCGTAACTACTCGGAAATATTGGTTGGCTCATATCTCGACGCAGTCCGCGACAACGGCGTAGACTGCGACTGCATCAACTGATATTTCTGGTTGCTTTTCCCGTCCTCCCGTATATAATCCTTGGGTACCTGTTCAAAAATATGTCGAACTGTAAGGATAAGGGGTTGATCATGAAGCGTTTTATCTGTGTCGTCGCAGTGCTGTCGCTCACCTTTGCGATAGCCTGTTCTTCGAAGAAAAATACGGCGCCCGATGCCGACACGCCGGGCGACGGCGACGCGATAGGCGCCGACGACATCATTCCCGACGGCCTGCCCGAGAAAGATCCCCTGTCCGAAGCCGACGAGGTCATCGTCGACGAGATAGTGACCGATGATGGCGAACCGGCGGGCGACGACGAGGCGATGGTCGGTGACGATCATATCGGCCCCGCCGATGAGGACGAACCGCTTCCCACCGACACGCCGGTCGACGAACCCGACGATGTTCAGCCTGATGAGGCGACCGACACGAACCAGCCCGATGAGGGGGTGGACGATCAGACCGACCTTGACCAGTCCGACCCGTCCGACGGATCCGACCTGTCCGACCTTTCGGGACCCGACGACGATATCGTCGATGTCCTCCCCGATATCGACACCAACTGCGACGACGGGGTCGACTGCACCGAGGACCTGTTCGCCGACGGGAAGTGTCTACACACGGCGATGCATGATCTGTGCGGCAAGGCGGAACTCTGTCACAAGACCGACGGCTGTCTGCCGGCCGACGGCTGGGCCTGCATCGACTGTGCGAACGGGCAGTCGGACTGCGCCCATGCCGACGATCTCTGCGTGAAACTCGGTTCCAACACGCCGGTTTGTCTTCTCTCCTGCGCGACCGCCGACGATTGTCTTACCGGCTACACCTGCGCCGAGGTGTTCGACGAGAACTATCTGCTCATCGGCTCGGCCTGTACCCCCGACAATCTCACCTGCTGTATGAACTTCGACGGCGACAACGCCGGTCTGGGCGCCCACTGCGCGCTGGCCGACTGCGACGAAACGACCTCCGCGATCTATCCCGGCGCACAGGAGTTCTGCAACGGCAAGGATGACGACTGTGACGGCACCGCCGACAACACTCTCGGCGAGGCGCCGCTCTGCGACAATCAGCAGGGGGTCTGCCTCGGCGCGCGTAAGGTCTGCGGCGGTACCGCAGGCTGGCTCACCTGCGGACCGGCGGTCTATACACCCCACAGCGCCGACTACGAACAGGTCGAAACGCGGTGCGACGGCATCGACAACGACTGCAACGGCCAGAAGGACGAACCGTTCAAGGATACCCTGCAGAAGGTCTGCTTCGCCGGCGTAGGGGTCTGCGTCACCGCGGGGCTCACCGTCTGCAATGCGGCGGAGGACGGGGTCGATTGCAACGCGCCGTTCATGCTGGCCCCCGAATCGCCCAATGAACTTACCTGCGACGATCTGGATAACAACTGCGACGGCGAGATAGACGAACCGTGGGAGCGGGAATACGGCTGTACCGCCGACTGCAAGAACGATGTCTGCTTCGACGGCGTCGGTGTCTGTCAGGTGACCGGCGTCTATGTCTGCGATGAGAACGGGACCGCCTGCAACGCCCACGCCGACCTGCCCGATCCGGCCGATGTGTCGGGCGGCGAGGAGATCAAGTGCGACGAAGCCGACAACGACTGCGACGGGCTTTCCGACGAACCGTGGACCCGCGTGGGCGGTGTCTGCCCCGCGGGCGACGACCGCTGTAAAAGCGATGTATGCTATGACGGCGAGGGCATCTGTCGCCGCGCCGGGATACTGGTGTGCGACGCCTTCAACACCGGGCTGGAATGCTCGGCGAATAAGGGGACGCCCGAAGATGAGCTCTGCGACGATCTGGACAACAACTGTGACGGAGAGGTCGACGAACTCTTCCCGAACAAGGACCAGTTGTGCTTCGCCGGCTTCGGCGTCTGCGCCCGCGTCGGGCTTTTCGTCTGCAACGGCTCCAAGGACGATGTCGAGTGTAATGTGACCGCCGGCGCGCCCGGGACCGAGACCTGCGACGGGGTCGACGAGGACTGCAACGATGAGATAGACGATCCGTGGGTTCGTCATGACGATGTCTGCGACAATCCGGAAGGGTGCAAAAACGATGTCTGCTACGTCGGCGTAGGTGTCTGCCAGAACATCGGTATCAAGGTCTGTAACGCGGCGCACGACAATGTCGAATGCAATGTCGAAGCAGGGGAGCCGGGCGCGGAGGAACTGTGCAACGGCTACGATGACAACTGCGTCAATGGTGTCGACGAAGGTTTCGAGGATAAAGGGACCGTCTGCACCGTCGGGACCGGGGCCTGTCTGCGGACCGGCGTCAAGGTCTGCACGGCCGACGGCAGCGGCACCGAGTGCGACGCCGCCGTGGTCTTGGGTACGGAAGAAAAGTGTGACGGCATCGACAACGACTGCATGGGCGACATCGACGAGGATTTCACCGATAAGAACACTCCCTGCACCGTCGGGGTCGGCGCCTGCCTGCGAACCGGAGTGAATGTCTGTAAAACCGACGGCAGCGGCACCGAATGCAACGCCGAGATCGTCACCGGCACCCCCGAGAAGTGCAACGGCATCGACGATGACTGCGTGGACGGCATAGACAACGGTTTCCCGCTCAAAAACACCCCGTGCGATTTCGGTGTCGGCGCCTGCTATCGCACCGGCGTCAATGTCTGCGCGTCCGACGGCAACGGCGTCGAGTGCAACGCCGAGATCGTCGACGGTTCGGGTAACACCGAACTGTGCAACGGCGTGGACGACAACTGTGATACCGCTGTGGACGAGACCTTCACCGAGCTGGGAGCCTCCTGCGAGGTCGGGACCGGTATCTGCAAGCGCATCGGCGTCAAGGTCTGCGCATTCAACGGCCTTTCGACCGTCTGCAATGTGACGCAAGGGACCCCGCTCGAGGAGGAACTCTGTAACGGGCTCGACGACGACTGCATGGGCGATATCGACGAAGATTTCCCCACCAAGGGGACCGTCTGCTACGCCGGCGAGGGGATCTGTCAGAGCGCCGGCATTCTCGTCTGCAACGGCGATGGCGACGGGGTTGTATGCAACGCGGTGCCGGGGACGCCGACCGTCGAGGTGTGCGACGGACTCGACAATAACTGCGTGAACGGGGTCGATGAGCCGTGGCCGCTCAAGAACACCGTCTGTTCGAATGGTCAGCAGGGTGTCTGCGAGCGGACCGGCATCTATGTCTGCACGGGCGACAAGAGCGGCATTGCATGCGACGCGCCGATCATCGACTATTCCGGCTTCACCGAACTGTGCAACGGACTGGACGACGACTGCGACGGCGTCATCGATGACGGCTTCCCGCTCAAGAATACGCCGTGCACCGCCGGTTACGGCGCCTGTCAGCAGGCGGGCACTTACATCTGTAACGGCACCACGACCGTCTGCTCGGTGACCGGCGGCACGCCGACCGCCGAGATCTGCGACGGCATCGACAACGACTGCAACAACAAGATAGACGACGCGTGGGAACGGTCGGCCGGTTGCACCGTCAACTGCAAGAATGACTCTTGTACCGTCGGCGCCGGCGCCTGTCAGCGGAGCGGCGCGTTTGTTTGCAATAGCGAACATAATGGCGTGGTGTGCAATGCGGCGGTGGTATCCGGGACTCCCGAGCAGTGCAACGGCATTGACGACGACTGTATGGGTGATGTGGACGAGGCGGCGGAGTTGACGCCGCCGAACTGCCTTGATCAGGACGGAGTCTGCGCCGGCACCAAAAAAGCGTGCGGCGGCGTTTCGGGCTGGCTCGATTGCGGACAGACGCAGTACGCGGCCAACACCAACGGCACCTACGAACCGTCGGGCGAGACGCTCTGCGACGGCAAAGATAACGACTGCGACGGTTCGGTCGATGAAGCGCTGTCGAGTTACGGCCCCGCCTGTGATAACCCGGTCGGCCCGACCTCGCCGCTCATCGGCGTCTGCGTCGGCGCGCGGAAGAGTTGCTCGTCCGGCGCGTGGCAGACCTGCGGCGCGGCGCAGTTCGGCGACAGTTATCAGGCGGCCGAGACCACCTGCGACTATCTCGACAACGATTGCGACGGCACGGTCGACGAAGGTTTCATCAGCGGCGGCAAATATTATCTCGATACCGCCTGCGGCAACTGCCAGACCAACTGCACGACGATCTACGCCAATCCGAACGCGCACGGTCACTGCAACTACAGCGGTACCCCCGTCTGCTACATGGAATGCAACGACGCGCTCCATTGGGATCTCAACGGCGTGCCCGACGACGGGTGCGAATTCACGCTCAATACCAATGTCATCTATGTTTCGACCTCTGACGCCCACGCGGCCGATGATGCGACCTGCGGCCTCGGGCCTTACGGCACCGGCGCCGGGAACTATCCGTGCAAGAGCATCAATCAGGGGCGCGCCCGGGCCGTCTCGACCGGCCGGGCCAATGTGTATGTCGCCGACGGCACCTACGAAGAGACGGTGATCATGGCAAGCGGCAAAAGTATGCTCGGCGGGTACCGTCCCGACAATTGGGGTCGGGCATCGGACCTTCGTACCACGATGACCATCGTGCGCGGCAACGATACGATGCATGAGCCGCACAAGATGACCTTCTATGCGAGCGGTATCATCGCCACTACGGTGCTTGAAGGGTTCGTCATCTACGGCCAGAGCGCGACCGGCACGGCGGGCAATTCCTACGCGATCTATGTGACCGGCAGCGATGCTGATTTCACCATACGCAACAACATCATCTATGGCGCCTCGGGCGGTCCCGGAGCGAGCGCCGCGCAGGCGACAGCTGGCGCGACGGGTGGCAACGGTGGCAGTCGGGCAGACAACCCGACGGCATACGATGCGGTGGAAACGACCGACGGCGACGGAAGTTACAGCGAATGTAACTTTGAACGCTCGAACGCCAATGCTGTCTATCAGAACGGTGGTATCAGTTCCTGCAGTGCGGCGGGCGGTCACGGCGGTGGCAATGTCTGTGCACCGAGTTACGATACTCAAGCCAGCGGCCAGCCGGGGAACAATGGTTCCGGTTCCGGTGCCGGTGCCGGTGGCGCGGAAGGGTATGACGGTCGTATCAACAGCGTAAGCTATGGTGTCGGATATGACTGTACCGTGCCGAGCAATCACATGGACGGTTATAATGGTACTAACGGTGGTAATGGCGGCAACGGTGGCGGTGGTACCGGGTGTTCCGGGGCGACCGGATCGGTGTCCAGCGGCCATTGGCGTGGCAGCGACGGCGCCGTGGGGACGGCCGGTACGGCCGGTGCGGGCGGCGGCGGTGGCGGTGCGGGCGGCGGCGGTAACCGTTCAGCGGGACCCTATGACGATGTTCTCGGCGGTCGCGGCGGCGGCGGCGGCGCTGGCGGTTGCGGTGGTAGCGGCGCCAGCGGCGGCACGGCGGGCGGTGGCAGTTTCGCCATCTTCGTGACGGCGAGCGTTACGACCGCTCCAATCATCCAAAACAATATCATCACGCTGGGTGGCGGTGGCACCGGCGGTGCCGGCGGCACCGGCGGATCGGGCGGTCAGGGAGGCACCGGCGGCACCGGCGGTTACGCGGGGATACCGGTTCCGCTCAACTGCGGTAACGCGGGCGGCACCGGCGGCAACGGCGGTAACGGCGGTGCGGGCGGCGGCGGCGGCGGCGGCTGTGGCGGCACGGCGGTCGGCATCGGATACAGCGGTGTAGTGCCGACGATAAGCGGCAGTACCTACTCCGGTGGTACGGGTGGTACCGGTGGCGCGGGCGGCTCCTCGATGGGGAGCGCCGGCACAGCAGGCGCGACCGGCATTGTTTCGAACACCAGAGCGTATTAAGGAGGCGGCCATGAAAAAACATATCGTCATCATCACCGCGCTCCTTGCCCTGCTCCTCGTCGCCTCCTGCGACAGCAAAAATAAACCGGCGACCGACAACGGCGACGGCAACGACATCGACGCCATCGGCGCCGACGATATCATTCCCGACGGCCTCCCCGAAAAGGACGGCCTTCCGGAGGTCGAGGCGAAACCCGACGACGATGTTGTCGCGTTCGACGAGGACGGGACGGGTGATGAGATCGTCACCGACGAGGACACCGTTGACGATCTGTCGGATCAGACCGATCAGACCGATCAGTCGGATGAATCCCCGGATGAAACGCTAGATGAAACGGTGGATGTGGCGCTCGACGAGACGGTCGATGAAGATATGACTGACGATCAGTCGGATCAGACCGATCTGCCGGATCCTGTTGACGAGGACACCGTTGATGATCAGTCTGATCAGACCGATCAGTCTGATGAGTCCCCGGATGAAACGGCGGACGAAACGGTCGATGTGGTCGACCTCGACATTATTCCGGTCGACATAGATATCATCGTTACCTGCGAGGATGACGGCGTCGCCTGCACTACCGAACTCATTGTCGGCGGTCAGTGCCGCCACATCGCCCAACACGATGAATGCGGCCTCGGCGAGTTGTGCGACCAGACCGAAGGGTGCCGTCCGGCGTCCGGATGGGCCTGCATCACCTGCCCCGACGGGGTGGGTGACTGCGCCCATACTACCGACATCTGCGGCAGGATACGGCTCACCGCCGATCCGTTCTGCCTGACCCCCTGCACCTACCAGTCGGAATGCCTCGACGGTTTCACCTGCACCGAGATCTTCGACGAACTGGATCAGTCGCTCGGCTTCGGGTGTGTTCCCGACAACTCGGTCTGCTGTATGAATTTCGACGGTGATTCGTCGGGCATCGGCGCCGACTGTTCGGCGCAGGACTGCGACGAATCGGACGCGTCGGTCTATCCCGGCGCGCTGGAGATATGCAATGGCCGGGACGACAACTGTGTCGATGGCGTGGATGAAGGGGTGCTCGGTCCCTACTGCGAGGAGCAGGACGGCGCCTGCTTCGGTGCGCGTCATTCCTGCGATGGCGCGAACGGCTGGGCCGTCTGCACCGATACCGAATACGCCGGCAACAGCGCCGACTGGCAGTCGGTCGAAACTTGGTGCGACAGCATCGACAACGACTGCAACGGCCAGATAGACGAGCCGTTCGCGGCGGAACTCTACAAGGTTTGCTCCGCCGGCATCGGCGTTTGCCTGTCCAACGGCGTGACCCTCTGCGCCGACGACAAACTGAGCGTCGAGTGCGGCGCGGAACCCAAACCGGCGCCCGAAGCGCCCGAGGAACTCACCTGCGACAATAAGGACAACAACTGCGACGGGCAGGTCGACGAGCCGTGGAACCGCAATGTCGGCTGTACCGCCGACTGCAAAGGGGACCTCTGCTATGTCGGTGAAGGGGTCTGCCGCGCGACCGGTGTGCGCGTCTGTTTGGGCGGCGGTACGACCTGTTCGGCGACCGCCGGTATTCCCGATCCGTCCGATCTCACCGGGGGCATCGAGAACAAATGCGACGATATCGACAACGACTGCGACGGCGAGGCCGATCAGCCGTGGAACCGTCACGACGGCATCTGCGATAACCCCAACGGCTGTAAGAACGAGGTCTGCTACGCCGGGGTCGGCGCATGCCGCACTGCGGGGATACTCGTCTGCAACGCGACGCAGGAGGATGTCGAATGTAATGCGGTCGAAGGGACGCCGGCCGAGACCGAGTTCTGTAACAACCTCGATGACGACTGCGACGGCGAGGTCGACGAAGGCTTTGCCGCGAAGAACCAGCCCTGTTCGCTGGGCGTGGGCGAATGTCTCCGCAACGGTGTTACGATATGCGCACCCGACCAATTAAGCGTCGTCTGTGGAGCCGTTCCCGGAGATCCCATCGCCGAACGGTGCGATGGGCTCGACAACAACTGCGCAGATGGAGTTGACGAGCCGTGGCCGCTCAAGAACACCCCCTGTTCGAACGGCTTGGCGGGCGCCTGCGAGCGGACCGGCATCTATGTCTGCACGGGCGACAAGAGCGGTATCGAATGCAATGCGCCGATCATCGCCGGCACTCCCGAACAGTGCGACGGTATCGACAATAACTGCGCGGGCGGCGTCGATGAAACCTGGCCGCTCAAGAACACCGCCTGTTCCAATGGGTTGGAAGGGGCCTGTGAACGGCCCGGCATCTACGTCTGCACGGGCGACAAGAGCGGTATCGAATGCAATGCGCCGATAGTGACCGGCACCGCCGAAGTGTGCGACGGTATCGACAACAACTGCGCGGGCGGCGTCGATGAAACCTGGCCGCTCAAGAACACCGCCTGCTCCAACGGGCAGGTCGGCGCCTGTGAGCGGACCGGCATCTATGTCTGCACGGGCGACAAGAGCGGTATCGAATGCAATGCGCCGATCATCGCCGGCACTCCCGAACAGTGCGACGGTATCGACAATAACTGCGCGGGCGGCGTCGATGAAACCTGGCCGCTCAAGAACACCGCCTGTTCCAATGGGTTGGAAGGGGCCTGTGAACGGCCCGGCATCTACGTCTGCACGGGCGACAAGAGCGGTATCGAATGCAATGCGCCGACGATCAATACCGCCGGACTCACCGAATCCTGTAACGGGATCGATGACGACTGTGACGGCGAAGTGGACGAACCGTGGATCCGTCAAGAAGGAATATGCGACAATCCGAACGGCTGTAAGAACGAGGTCTGCTCGGTGGGCGAGGGTGTCTGTCTGGCGACCGGCATCGTCGTGTGCAACGGCGACGGGTCCGATGTCATGTGCAACGCGGTGGAGGGCGATCCGGGTACCGAGAACCTCTGCGACGGTCTGGACAACGACTGCAACGGTTCGGTGGACGAGACGTGGCTACTCAAGAACACCGCCTGTTCGAACGGGCAGGTCGGCGCCTGTGAACGGACCGGCATGTATGTCTGCACGGGCGACAAAAGCGGCATCGAATGCAATGCGCCGATCATCGATAATGCCGGCTTTGTCGAGACCTGCAACGCTATCGACGACGACTGCAACGGGACGATAGATGATCCGTGGACCCGCCACGAAGGGACCTGCGACAACCCGGAAGGGTGCAAGAGTGATGTGTGCTACGATGGTGTCGGCGCCTGTCGTCAGGCGGGCATACTCGTGTGCAACGGCGATGAAGATGAGGTCGAATGCAACGCGGTGGCCGGGATACCGTCACTTGACGATCCGTGCAACGGGCTGGACGACAACTGCAACGGTGAGGTCGACGAGGCCTACGCTGCGGACAAGGGCAAGGCATGTTCGGTGGGGACCGGCGAATGTCTGCGCAACGGCATCACGGTCTGCAACGGCGATGGCGACGGAGTCGTCTGCAACGCGACCGAAGGTTCCCCGGCCGCCGAACTCTGTGACGGGCTCGACAATAACTGCGTAGGCGGCGTGGACGAACCGTGGCCCGCCAAGAACACCGTCTGCTCGAATGGCTTGGCCGGCGCCTGCGAACGGCCCGGCATCTATGTCTGCAACGGCGCGAAGGATGGTCTGGAGTGCAATGCGCCGATAGTGAGCGGTACGCCGGAACAATGCGACGGCATCGACAACGATTGCGTGAACGGGATCGACGATCTGTGGCCGCTCAAAGGGACCGCCTGTACGAATGGATTGGCGGGCGCCTGTGCGCGAAGCGGCGTCTATGTCTGCAACGGCGATAAGAGCGGCATCGAATGCAATGCGCCGTCCGCAAGCGGCACTTCTGAGGTATGCGACGGCATCGACAACGATTGCACCGGAGGAGTGGATAACGGCCTGACCGGCGCGCTTTGCGCCAACCAGACCGGCGTCTGCGCCGGTACGCGGCAGTCGTGCGGCGGCACGGCCGGTTGGCTCGTCTGCGGACCGACCCAGTACGCGGCCAATGTGAACGGAACCTACGAGCAGAATGAAACGCTCTGCGACGGCAAGGATAACGACTGTGACGGTTCGTCCGACGAGAATGTCGCCTCCTATGCCCCGCTTTGTCCGTTGCAGGCGGGCGTCTGCAAGGATGCGCGGCAGATCTGCGGCGGCGCCTCGGGCTGGCTCGCCTGCACGGCGGGCAGTTACGGCGGGAATTATGCGGCGGACGAGAATTCGTGCGATTATCTCGACAACGACTGCGACGGCACCGTGGACGAAGGCTATCTCAACGGCGGCAAATACACGCTGAATACCGCCTGCGGCGATTGTTCCACCAACTGCGCGGTCATTTACAACAAACCCAACGGCTACGGCACCTGCAATTCGACCGGCGCGCCGGTCTGCCAACTTACCTGCAACTCCGGGTACTTCGATCTGAACGGCATCCCCGACGACGGCTGTGAGTTCGCGCTCGAAGCGAGCGTCATCTATGTCTCGACGGCCGATGCGCAGGCGCTCGACGATGCCACCTGCGGCCTTGGTCCGATCGGCACCGGCGCAGGGAATCATCCCTGCAAAACGATCACGCATGGTCTTACTCGTGCCGGCGAGACCGGCCGGGGAAATCTCCATGTGGCCGACGGGCTCTACAACGAAACGGTGATTCTGGTCAACGGCGTTTCGCTCTACGGCGGCTACAAGGCCGATACGTGGGAACGACATCTCACTTCGACGCTTACGGTGTGGCGCGGCAATACGACCGCGTATGAGCCGCATAAGGCGACCGTCATCGCTCTCAACATCACGAGCACCACGGTGCTTGAAGGTTTCGTCATCTACGGACAGGCGGCGACAGGCACCGGCGGCAACTCCTACGCGATGTATGTGAGCGGCTGTGACGCCGATCTCACCATCCGCTACAACACCATCTACGGCGCGACGGGCGGTCCCGGTGCCGACGGCAGTGCTGGTTCGGCCGGTGCGGCGGGCGGCAATGGTGTCGGGCGTGCCTCGAATCCGGCAGGGTACGATTCTATATATTCATCTTATGACTGTGGTGGTTGGAGTTGTTGCGACAGTTCCGATAATCGCCAGTATGCCAACGGTGGCACGAATGGTTCCTGCAGTAACGCCAACGGCGGCGCAGGCGGCGGTAATACCTGTTCACCGGTCAACAATACACCGACCAGTGGCGCTCCCGGTGGTAATGGTCAGGGTACAGGTGGCGGTGCAGGCGGTTTGGAAGGATATGACATGACCTTCACCGATGATGGATCCACTTATTACTGCAACGAATTCTCACTGTCCCAGTCGAAGAACGGATTTAACGGCGTCGACGGAGCGACCGGTACCGAGGGTTCTGGCGGTGGCGGTGCTCTCAATGCGACCGGCGGTATCGCGGCCGGCCATTGGGTCGGCGGCGGCGGTGTTGCCGGTGGTACCGGTACGGTGGGCGGCGGTGGCGGCGGCGGCGGCGCGGGCGGCGGGAGCAATTCGCTTACCGATTACGATGATATGCTGGGTGCCCACGGCGGCGGCGGCGGCGCGGGCGGTTGCGGTGCGACCGGCGCGACAGCCGGTACTTACGGCGGCGGTTCGTTCGGTATCTTCCTGATAAACACGACGGCCCCGACCCTCCAGAACAACATCATTGTCATCGGCACCGGCGGTACCGGTGGCAAAGGAGGCAATGGTGGTATCGGCGGCGTCGGTGGTAATGGCGGTGATGGCGGTATTGTAGGCACTACGATTCCTCGTTGGTGTTCCGGAAATGCCGGCAAAGGGGGTAAGGGTGGTCGCGGCGGTCATGGCGGCGGCGGCGGCGGCGGTGCGGGCGGTGTCGCCCTCGGCGTGGCGTTGAACAATGTTACCGCCGCTCCCGATTATACGACCAACAACTCATTCAATGGCGGCGCGGGCGGTGCGGGCGGCACCGGCGGCGCATCGCTGGGCAATCCCGGTTCGACCGGTGTGACCGGATACAAGGCCAGCGTGTACGACTTCGGCGGCGCCTACTGCGGCAACGGTGTGATAGACGGCGGCGAGGCGTGCGACCTCGGTACCGGGAATGGCAAATGCTCGACCTGCGACACCAACTGCACCGTCAGGGCGGCGAACGTCTGCAACGACAACTATACCTGCGGCAACGAGACCTGCGACAACGGGGGCGACACCTCCGGCTGTGTGGCCTGCGTGCGTCAGGTGCCGGCGACGGCGACCGGCAGCGATAATGCCCTCTTCGTCAGTTGGACCGGCGTGCCGACCTCGATAAAACGGGGGACCACTTTCACTTTCTCCATCACCATGCAGAACACCGGCTCGCTTACTTGGGACGCGGTCGGCGGCGACCCGCACAACCTCGGCTCACAGAGTCCGCAGGATACCGGCACCTGGGGCACCGGCCGTATCGGCCTCGGGGCCAGCACTGTCGCGCCGGGTGCATCATTCACCTTCACCTTCACGGCGACCGCCCCCGCGACCCCCGGCACCTATCCGTTCCAGTGGCGGATGGTGCACGATGCGGTGCAGTGGTTCGGTGGTTATACTCCGATCCAATCAATCACGGTGACCTATTGATGATTGTTTTTTACGCATACCGGAGGATCCGATGAGAAAGATGCTCATCCTGTGCGGCGCGCTTTTGGCGCTGTTCATCTTTGCCTGCGATTCGCAGAAACCGGCGAAAAAGGATGTCGATCTCCCCGCGGGCGACGACGACATTCTCTTCGACGATGAGGACGAATTGCCGCTCGACGCCGACGATCCGGCCGAGACCGCGCCCGATACCGAGGGGGTCGAGCCCGACGATGACGGAGAGCCGGAGGGTGAGGGGACGCCGCACGACGACGGTATCGAACCGTCGGATGACGGAATAGATCTGACCGACGATGGTGCGGTCGAACCCGACGGCGATGGGGAGGTCGATGATGATGACCAGCCCGATCAACCCGACTCGTCGGATTCCTCCGATTCGTCCGAAGGGACCGATGTGTCCGATTCGGCCGATATCATAGAAGTCGACGACTATGTGCCGCCCGACACCGATTCGCCGGTGGGCTGCGACGATCAGGTGATGTGCACCGAGGATGTCCTGAACGGCGGCCAGTGCAGTCATCTGCCGCGTCATGACCGTTGTCCGGCGGGCGAACTGTGCAGCGCCGAGGCGGGCTGCGTGAAGCCCGACGACTGGATATGCCGCACCTGCCAGAACGGCGTTTCGGACTGTAAGTATGCGACCGATATCTGCACGCCGATACTGGGCGAGAAATTCTGCCTGCTTCCCTGCGCCACCAGCGCCGAATGCCCCGGCGGGTTCACCTGCAACGAACTCTACGATGCGGGCGGCGCCTATCTGGGCACCGGCTGTTCCCCCAACAATTTCGTCTGCTGTATGAACCTCGACGGCGATGTGGCGGGTGTCGGCGCGAAATGCGCGATAAAGGACTGCGACGAAGGTTCGGCGCTCATTTATCCCGGTGCGACCGAGAGTTGCAACGGTAAGGATGACAACTGCAACGGAACGATGGACGACAACCTCGGCGCGCCGCCGCTCTGTTCCAAACAGGACGGTATCTGTCAGGGGGCTCAGCGTTCCTGCGGCGGGACGGCGGGTTGGTTGGATTGCGATGCCGCCGCCTATACTGCGTGGAATAACAAATATCAGGGCACCGAGACGCTGTGCGACGGCGTCGACAACGACTGCAACGGGCAGGTGGACGAGCCGTTCGCGGCTGAACTGCAGAAGGTCTGCATGGTCGGCATCGGCGAATGCCGCAGTGTCGGCTTCACCGTCTGCAAGTCGAGCAAGGACGGGGTCGAGTGCAACGCGGTCGAGGGATTGGTCGGCAACGAGATGTGTAACGACAAGGATGACGACTGCAATACCGTCATCGACGACGGGTTCGACGGCAAGGGGACGCTCTGCTTCGCGGGGCAGGGTGCCTGTCTGCGGGCCGGGGTCTATTCCTGTTCGTCGGACGGCTGGGAACTGGTCTGTGATGCGGTGCAGGGAACTCCGACCGCCGAGGTGTGCAACGGTATCGACGACGACTGTATCAACGGTGTCGACGATGGCGTTGCGGCGACCGCTCCGGCTTGTTCAAAAACGCTCGGCGTCTGCGGCGGCACGACCAAACAGTGCGGCGGCGCGCAGGGGTGGATCGACTGCGGGCAGACCGACTACATCGTCCATTCGGGCGGTCTCTATCAGGATGAGCCTGAGACGCTGTGCGACGGTTATGACAACGATTGCGACAATGAAGTGGACGAAGCCCTCACTAACTATGCCCCCGCCTGCGATAACCCGGTGGGCGCGGCCAGTCCGCTTATCGGCGTCTGTGTCGGTGCGCGAAAAGCGTGTAGCGGCGGTTGGCAGACCTGCGGTGCGGTGCAGTTCGGCGCCAGTTATCAGGCGACCGAGAATTTGTGCGACTATCTCGACAACGACTGCGACGGTACGGTGGATGAAGGGTATCTGAACGGCGGCACCGGCAAGTACGACCAGAATACCGCCTGCGGTAACTGCCAGACCAATTGCACCACCATCTACGCGAAAACAAACGCCTACGGTTGGTGCGACGCATCCGGTACGCCCGAATGCAAGATGGCCTGCAGTAATACCAGCATCCATTTCGATCTGAACGGCGTTCCGGCCGACGGCTGTGAATTCGTGCTCGATACCGCGGCGATCTACGTCAGCGAAAGCGACGAAACGGCGTTCGATACGGCGGGGTGCGGGTTCGGTCCCACGACGACCGGCGGCGGCCGCTACCCCTGCAAGTCGATAACCTACGCTCTTCAGCGGGCGGTCGATACCGGGAGGACCAAACTGCTCGTGGCCGACGGGACCTATGAAGAGAAGATAACGCTGGTGAACGGTAAGAGTCTGCTGGGCGCTTACCGTCCCGATACCTGGTCGCGTCACCTGTCGACCACGATGACCATCGTGCGCGGCAACGATACGGTGCATGAACCGCATAAGATGACCATCTATGCGAGCGGCATCACGGCCGCGACGGTGCTTGAAGGGTTCGTCATCTATGGACAGAGCGCCACGGCTAGCGGCGGCAACTCCTACGCCGTCTATGTGACCGGATCAAACAACCAGTTCACGATACGCAACAATGTTCTTTACGGTGCGGCGGGAGGTCCCGGCGCAAGCGCGGGACAGGCGAATGCAGGTTTGGCGGGCAACAACGGCGGTACTCGCACAGATGACCCGTTAAGTTATGATTCGCGTCACGCGACTGATGGCGACGGAGCCTACGGAGAGTGTATCACTTCGTTCAATCTCGAACTGAACAATGGTGCAGTTAGTAACTGTGGTGCGTCAGGTGGCAAAGGAGGAGGAACGGCTTGTGCGCCGAGTTTCAATACGCGAACAAGTGCTCGGAATGGCAGCGTTGGTGCCGGTATCGGCGCGGGTGCCGGCGGAGAGGGAGGATACGATACGCGGATTAACACCTCATCCTGTTCTGTGCCCGATTCTCACTGGGATGGATATCCGGGAGCAAATGGCGGGTTGGGAACGAACGGAGGTGCCGGGGCCGGTTGTTCCAGTACATCCGGAACGGTTTTGTCCGGTCATTGGCGTGGAGGTGATGGCAACATGGGTGGCGTTGGGGTTGCCGGTGGCGGTGGCGGCGGCGGCGGCGGCGGCGGCGGCGGTGACTACAGCACCGGTTCTTTCGACGAGGTGCTTGGTGGTCACGGCGGCGGCGGTGGGGCAGGCGGCTGTGGTGGTACCGGTGGCGGAGTAGGCTTGGCGGGCGGAGGTAGTTTTGCGATATTCGTGACGGCAAGTGGCTCGGCGGTCGTGCTGCAGAATAACTCAATAGTGCTTGGTAACGGTGGTCGGGGAGGTAACGGTGGCGGTGGCGGATCAGGAGGACAAGGAGGTGTCGGAGGTGTCGGAGGAAACGCTGGACTAGCGATGCCTCTCCTCTGTGGCAATCAAGGAGGTACCGGGGGGAACGGTGGGAACGGTGGTCACGGTGGCGGTGGCGGCGGCGGCTGTGGCGGCACTGCGGTCGGTATCGGCTACAGCGGCACCGCTCCTTCGATAAGCGGGAGTAACTACTCCGGTGGAAGCGGTGGCGCGGGCGGCGCGGGCGGATCCTCAATGGGCAACGCCGGATCGGCCGGTTCGATCGGTTGGGTTGAGAACACCCGAGCATATTAGGGAGGCGGCCATGAGAATAACCACGATACTCTTCGCGATCCTTTTCGCTCTGCTGCTCATCGTCGCCTGCGACGGCCAGAAAAAACCGGTCGTTGACGATGACGGTTTCGGCGGTAACGATGAACTGGCCGATACGACCGAAGGAGAGGCGGGGCTCCCCGAAAAGGATGCGCTTCCCGAGACCGAAACGATCCCTGAGGGGACCGATACGGCGGACATCGATGTCCTGCCGGTCGATGACGAAATGATCGAGCCCGACGATGCGGCGGAGGTCGAGGACGATCTGCCGGTCGACGACGGTACGGTGGAACCCGACGACGCGCTGGCCGCCGAAGACGATCTGCCGGCCGATGACGACGAAGTGGACAATATGTCCTATGAGTCCGACCTGACCTATGAATCCGATGAATTTATCAGCGACGACACGATCACGCCGTCCGATGAGGATATGGTGGCGCCCGATACGCTGACCGGCGACGATGCGGTGGTGGTCGATGAGGATACCTTCGTCCCCGACGAACCGACGGTCGATATCGATACGGCGCTTCCCGACGACGATCTCATCATCGTGTGCGAGGATACCTACGATTGCACCGAGGAGACGATCATCGAAGGTCAGTGTCATCACCTTCCGCGCCACGAACTGTGCGGTCTGGCGCAACTGTGTAGTCCCGTCGAGGGGTGCATCGATCCCGACGGCTGGATATGCGCTTCGTGCGAGAGCGGCCCGCAGGAATGCAAGTACGGATCTGATATCTGCGCTCCCCTTCTCGGGTCGCCGGTCTGTCTCACCGCCTGTGTGACCGACGCCGAATGCGCTCCCGGCTTCTCCTGCGCCGATGTCTACGACGAGGAGGACAATTACCTCGGCCGTGGCTGCAAACCAAACAACCAGATCTGTTGCATCAACTTCGACGGCGACCCGGGCGGTATCGGCGCCGAATGCCAACTGTACGACTGCGACGAATCGAACCCCGACGTATATCCGGGCGCCGAAGAGGTGTGCAATGGCATCGATGACGACTGTTCCGGCACCGAGGATGAGAATATCCAGTCGAAGGCCCCTTACTGCGAAAAACAGCAGGGTGTCTGCTTCGGCTCGAAAAAGACCTGCGGCGGCGTGTGGGGCTGGTACCCCTGCGACGATTTCTATTACCACTCCTTCGACAGCCGCTACGAGGCGGCGGAAGCGACCTGCGATCTGATAGACAACGACTGCAACGGCCAGATAGACGAACCGTTCGCGGCGGTCCTCTATAAAACCTGTACGGAGGGGCTCGGCGAATGTCGCGAGTCGGGATTCACGGTCTGCAACACGGCGGGCGACGGGGTCGAGTGCAATGCGGTGACCGGGACGCCGGTGGTGCCGGAGAAATGTGATAATCTTGACGACGACTGCGACGGAGTGGTGGACAACGGGTTCCCCGACAAGAATACCGCCTGTGTGGTCGGCGAGGGCATCTGTCAGCGGACCGGCGTATACATCTGCAAGACCGACGGCAGCGGGACCCAGTGCACCGCCAACCCCGGCACACCCGCGCCCAGCGAACTCTGCAACGGGCTTGATGACAACTGTATCAACGGCATCGACGAAGGGTTGATCGGCGCGCTCTGTTCGAATCAGACCGGCGTATGCGCCGGGACGCGCAAGTCGTGCGGCGGCCTTTCGGGATGGATCGTAAACTGCGGGCCGACCGAATACGCGAACCAGTTGAACGGCGCCTACGAACAGAACGAGACGGTCTGCGACGGCAAAGACAACGACTGCGACGGCTCGGTGGACGAGAATGTCGCCTCCTACGCGCCGCTCTGCCCTCTGCAGAACGGCAGCTGCAAGGACGCGCGGCAGACCTGCGGCGGTGTTTCGGGTTGGCAGGACTGCACGGCGGGTAGTTACGGCGCCGAATACGAGGCGACCGAGAACTCCTGCGATTATCTCGACAACGACTGCGACGGCACGGTGGATGAAGGCTACAAGAACGCGGGGACCGGCAAATACGACCAGAACACCGCGTGCGGCGACTGTTCGACCAACTGCGCCGTCATCTACAACAAGCCCAACGGCTACGGCACCTGCGACGCGACCGGCGCGCCGGTCTGTAAACTCACCTGCAACAACGGGTACTATGACTTGAACGGCATCCCCAACGACGGGTGCGAGTTCCTGCTCGAATCGACCGTCATCTATGTTTCGACGACCGACGGTAACGATCTGGATCCCAATTGCGGACTCGGGCCGGTGCAGACCGGGCACGTCCCGTGCAAAACGATAACCAAAGGCCGCGACCGGGCGCAGGCGCTGACCCGGAGCCGGGTCCATGTGGCCGACGGTCTCTACAACGAGACGGTAAGTCTGATCAACGGCATATCGCTCTACGGCGGCTACAAGGCCGATACGTGGGAACGGCACCTTGCCTCGACGCTCACGGTATGGCGCGGCAACGACGGGGCGACCCACAAGCGGACCGTCGTCGCGTCGGGTATCACGAGCGCCACGGCGGTCGAGGGCTTCGTCATCTACGGGCAGGCGGCGACGGCGAGCGGCGCGAACTCCTACGCGGTCTACATCACCGCCAGCGATATCGATCTCGCGATACGCAACAACATCATCTACGGCGGCGCAGCCGGTCCCGGCACCGATGGGACCATAGGGGTGACCGGAGCCACCGGCAATCCCGGCGGCAACAGGACTGCCGGCAACTATGACGCGGTCCATGCGACCGATAACGACAGCAGTTACAGCGAATGCATCGCCTCCTACAACCGTCAGCACAATAATGGAGGCACCAACCCTTCCTGTACCACCGCCAACGGTGGCCGCGGTGGCGGCAATGCCTGCTCTCCGTTATATGACACCAAGACGAGCGCTAGTGACGGCCAGAACGGCAGTGGTACCGGCGGCGGAATGGCAGGCACCGCCGGATACGATTGCAACCTTTATTACTCCTCTGGCTATATGTGTACCGTGCCCTCCGTGTCCCGGCACGGTACCAACGGCACCGACGGCGCGAATGGCGCCGCCGGTTCTGGGGGTGGCGGTGCGACCGATGCCACGGGCGGTATCGCCGCTGATCACTGGATCGGGATCACCGGTAGCGTTGGCAACAGCGGTTCCCACGGCGCGGGTGGCGGTGGCGGCGGCGCGGGCGCTGGCAGTAACTCTTCGACCGACATGGACGATGTGCTTGGGGGGCATGGCGGCGGCGGTGGCGCAGGGGGCTGTGGCGGAACAAGTGGAATTGGGGGTACTGCTGGTGGTGGAGCGTTCGCCGTATTCATAGTCAATAGTGAAGCGCCCACGATACGCGACAATGTTATCTACGGCGGTGCTGGCGGTGCGGGCGGCAGAGGAGGCAATGGTGGCGTTGGCGGTGCGGGCGGTAACGGTGGCGATGGTGGGCAAGTAGGCACGACTGTTCCCACCTATTGCTCTGGGAACGGTGGCAAGGGAGGGAAAGGAGGGCAAGGTGGTGCGGGTGGCGGCGGCGGCGGCGGCGCGGGCGGTGTCGCCTACGGCATCGGCCTGTTCGGTGTGACAACGATCCCCACCAATTATGCCGGGCAGAACACGATAAGCGGCGGCGCGGGCGGCGCGGGCGGTTCGGGCGGCGCCTCGCTGAGTAATCCCGGAACGGCCGGTGTGAATGGTTCGTCCGATGCCGTCGGCGACATCACCGTGCCGACCGGTTATTTCGATGTGGCCAATCAGACGACCGTTCGCGGTTGGGCCTGCGATCAGGATATACCGGCGGCCGATATCGCCATCCATGTCCATGTCTATATCGGAGCCACCTTCATCACCAACATCATTTACGGACCGACCGATCAGTCGTCGGAACAGGCGATACAGGATATCTGCGGGCCCGGGTCGACGCTCCACCGCTGGCTCTTCAACCCGACCAACAGCGCCCAGTTGAAGACCGATCTGGCGGCCAAGGGTTACGCCAGCCCGCAGACCATCACGCTCTATGCCTTCGGTCTCAACACCATCGGCACCGAGCATGGTCTGCTGAACGGATCGCCCAAGTCTTTCAGTTATTCGTGGTGATAGAGGAAGAGAGGTGACGGTCCGGTGAGATCATTGGGAAAGACAGCGACGCTAGTTTTTTACGCGATCGTGATAGCCGCCTGCTCATCGGAAAATAAGGGGCCTGAATGTCGTGTTCCTTCCGATTGTCCCAAGGATGGCCTCTATTTCTGCTTGGAGGGCGCGTGTGTCCCTCTGTTCGATAACGATGCTCCCGCGGATGACGGCGATGATGCGTTGGAGCTGCCCGATGGATCGGATGAGTCCGGCGAGTCGGCGGTATCCGACGATACGATCGATGAAGGAGAGGTCGTCCCCGAGTATACGATCTCAGATATTGCCGCGGTACTGGAAAGAGAGCCGATTTTACCGGATCTGATCAGCGGCGTTGATGCGACTCCGACGGACGAAGATGTCGCGCCCGATGAGCCTGTCGTTGCCGATGACGCCGTCGTTGCCGATGATGATATCGCGACCGATGATGGCGCTATCATCCCGGGCGATGCTGCCGTGGTCGAGGCAGACATGTCGGGACCGGAGGATGCTCTTTTCCCCGATGACACGGTCCTTTTTACCGATGATGGTCCCGGCGATGACGCAGACGCGCTACTGACCGAAACGGAATGGCCCGACGAGGACGAGGAACTTCCCGATGACGACGGGCCCTGCACCGACGGTATCAGATGTACGCTCGATATAGCCGTCGACGGTGGCGGGTGCCTGCATCTTCCGCGGCATTATCTCTGCGACGCCGGAGAACTCTGTTCGCCCGTTGACGGATGCCGCCCCGCCGCCGACTGGTTCTGTAACGCCTGTCCGCAGGGGCAAAAGGATTGCACGTATCCCGACGATATCTGCGCGCCGCTTCTGGGCACCATGGTCTGCCTGATCCCCTGTTATCTGGACGGCCAGTGTCCGGGCGGATTCGCCTGCAAGGATATCTACGACAACAACGATACCTTCATCGGGCGGGGTTGTCTTCCCGATAATTATGTCTGCTGTATCAATTACGACGGGGACAATGCCGGTATCGGTGCGATGTGCGGTCTGCAGGACTGCGACGAAGGCAACCCCTTCATTTATCCCGGCGCGACCGAAATATGCAACGACCGGGACGATAATTGCGACGGAAACGTGGACGAAGGCAATCCCAACGGCGGGCTTGCCTGCATGAGCGAACTGCCGGGCATCTGCCGTCAGGGCATATCGACCTGTGTCGGGGGCGCTATAGACTGCGTCCCGATAGAGAGTCCCGAAGAGGAATTATGCAACAGCATTGACGATGACTGCGACGGCGGCATAGACGAAGATTTCAAGAATCCGCTGACCGGTCGCTACGAGGGAGATACCGCCTGCGGCAACTGTCTTACCGATTGTACGGTCATTTACGACCGGCCGCAGGCGTACGGCATCTGCGATGCGAGCGGCGAACCGACCTGCCTCATGCGGTGTGAACGCATTGCCGCCGGTGACGCGGGAGATGCCTTCGATCTCAATCTGGTGCCGCAGGATGGTTGCGAACTCATTCTCGATGCCGATGCGATATATGTATCGGTGCAGGATGGCGACGATCTCGATCCGGCTTGCGGTCTGGCGCCGCTGGGTACGCTCGAGGGGGCGATCCCCTGCGCTTCGATCTCCCGCGGGCTGGAAAGGGCGCAGGGAACGGGGCGATCGAAGGTGCTCGTTGCCGACGGACTGTACGAAGAAACGGTCCGCCTGCACGGCGGCGTCGAACTTGCGGGCGGCTATCGCGCCGATACCTGGGAGCGGCATCTCGATTCGACCATGACGATACTGCGCGGCGCCGACACCGATCCGACCCATGCGCCGCACCGTATGGCGGTGGTTGCCGCCGGCATCACGGAGGAGACCCGTGTCGAAGGCTTCATCATATACGGCCAGAACAATCCCGACCCCGGCGGGAATAGTTATGGCATCCATTTTTCCGGTTCGCAGGGAATGCTGGCCATATACCGCGTAACGCTCTACGCCGGCAACGGCGGACCGGGCGCCGATGCGACGGCCGGGGTTAGCGGCGCCAACGGTCTGGCGGGAAGCGGGCGTCCCGCCGACGGCGTCGGGTACGACACCTTTTCCGGCAACGGTCGCCCCTGCACGGACCTCGACCGCATCTACCAGAACGGCGGTAAACTGACCTGCGGCGGGACGACGGTTGACGGCGGTGACGGCGGCGGCACACGGTGCGCGCCGGTCGGGTACAGTGAATATTCCGCGATCGATGGTTCTGCGGGGCAGGGCGTGTCGGGCGGCCCGGGCGGCGATGCAGGGAACGACGGCGCTATCGAGACGGCGGGGATATGCACTCTGCCGGGCGCTCCGATGAGCGGCGGTGACGGATCGAACGGCGGCAATGGCTTTAACGGTGTGGCGGGAAGTGGTTGTTCCGATATCGCCGGCGGCGTTACCGGTCTGCACTGGAAGGGGCCTGTGGCCGATAATGGTCAGAACGGTACTCATGGCGGCGGCGGCGGCGGCGGCGGAGCAGGCGGCGGCGGCGATTCGAATATCGAAGAGACCAACGACCGTATCGGCGGCGTCGGCGGCGGCGGCGGTTCCGGCGCCTGCGGCGGTGGACAGGGTCACGGCGGCGCGGCGGGCGGCGGCAGTTTCGGCATATTCGTTGTGGACAGTTTGGCTCCGGCCATCGGGCAAACGACCATCATCATGGGGCTGGGAGGTGACGGTGGTAACGGCGGCGCGGGCGGTGCGGGCGGTGTCGGCGGCTCCGGCGGCCCCGGTGGTCTCTGCCTCGATAACTGCTGGTGTTATCAGCGCGGCGGCAAAGGGGGCGAGGGAGGCGATGGCGGTCATGGCGGCGGCGGCGGCGGCGGATGCGGCGGCGTCTCTTTCGGCATTTATCTTTATCAGGCCGGCGGTATGACCGATTATCAGGATGTTTCCCTAGGCAACGGTTTTTCGGGCGGTTCGGCCGGACAGGGCGGAAAAGGCGGTCTTTCGCTCGGCGTCAGCGGCTCGGATGGTCAATCCGGTCATCAGGCACCCGTTCTTTATGCGCCGTAAGTACAATGTCCTGCGAGTTTCAAGGGGCATCCCCCGCAGAGCGGAATGCTCTTCTTGCAGTAATGCTTTCCCAGCATGACGATCTGGGCGTGAAGATCCTTGAAGGCGTCGAGCGTTCCGTCAAGTTCGCCCGTTATCGCCCGTTCGAAGAGGGCGCGGATCGTCTCGTAGTCGTCGGCGATGGCGAGCGGTAGGCGGGAGAGCATCCGTTTCGTGTAGGCGTCGACGACGAATATCTTCCGGTCGAAGCCGTAGCACAGTATCGAATCGGCCGTTTCAGGGCCGATGCCCGAAAGGGAGAGCAGTTCGCGCCGGAATTTTCCGGTATCGCGCGTGAGTTTCGATACGCCGTCCCAGCCGAGGTCGTCGGCGAGAAAGGCAAGGAGCCGCGTCAGTCGTTCCGCCTTCTGACGAAAGTAACCGGTGGGTCGGATGAGCGCTTCGAGCCGTTCGCGCGGCAGGATGCGTAACGATGAAAGCGACAATGCGTCTGCCTTCTTCAGGTTCCCGATCGCCTTTTCGACATTGCTCCACGCGCAGTTCTGGGTGAGGAGCGCCCCGACGACGATCTCGAACCGCGTTTCTCCCGGCCACCAGTGCTGAAAGCCGAAATGGCCGCGCAGGGCGGGGTAAAGGCGGGCGATGCGCCGCTCAGCGTTTCTGCTGACGGGCATGGGCAAGCAGGAGGGCTATCGTTTTCGCGTCCACTATCTCGCGCCGTTCGATCATGGCGAGCGCCTCCTCGAGCGTCACGGCGAGCGTCTCTATCTCTTCGTCGGGGTCGGGGAAATGTTGCCGTTCCTTTTCGGGCAACGGCTCGACCGTCGCGAGAAAGTAATGCATGTATTCGTCGGTGTACCCGCAGGAGACCCAGCCCTGAAAGACCTCGCGTGCTTCGATGACGCGGTGACCGATCTCCTCCTCCAGCTCGCGGCGCATCGTCGCTTCGGGCGTTTCGCCGGGGTCTATCTTCCCGGCGGGCGCTTCGATGACCCAGCCGCCCACGGGTGACCGGAACTGCCGTTCAAGAAGGATATCGCCGTTTTTCAGCACCGGCAGGACCGATATGGTCTTGACGAACCGGATGACCGAGTGAAGGACCGGAGTTCCGTTCTTCTTTTCCAGATGGATGTCGGCGACGGTGAATATCCGGGTCTTGAGAAGCGTCTGTTCGCGCACTATCTTCATGAAGCCCTCCGTTATCTGGCGCAGATCGTTCCGAGGGAATCGACCAGCGCTCCCGCGCCGCCGTATATGCCCCGCAGCGGGCGCCCCTCGGGGCAGTTGCGGGAGGTGCCGGGCAGATCGTTCCTCCCCGCCATCGGTATGGCCGCCGCATCGAACACCGCGCTGTTGGTCGGACAGCGGAGCGCCATGCCGCGGATCGTTTTGTCGGTGTAGAGCGTTACTCCGGTCGGCGGGGCGTTACCGGGGCAGGAGAGCGTCACCGGCCCCCCTTTTTTCGCATCGCCGACGTGCCGTTCCCGTTTCTCGCGCTTTTTAGGATCCCGACAGACCGGGGCGACCGAAGAAACTCCTTCTGAGGTGACGGTGAGGTTAAAACCGTTCACCAGACCTCCGTCGGGACAGAGTATCGTATAGGCGCTACCGCCGTGACTGCCGGCGATATCGGTGAAGGAGAGTTTGTCGGGTAGTGTCAGGCGCGCCAGTTCGAGATCGGGCGAAGCGGCCTTCTTTTCGGCGGTGAACAGCGATCCCTCCAGCGGCCGCGCGGTCGCCTTTTTTGCCGAGAGAAGCCAGATATCGTGAAAACCCGATAGGACGGTGTAATCGATGGGGGAAAAACGTCGGGGGAGCGGCAGCAGCCGGTAGGTCGCCATGTCGAGCCCGGCGGTGAGCGCCAGAAAATGCTCTTCGGGCGCCAGCAGGACGATGCGCCGTTTGTTCTTCTCGAGCGGCGGCAGATGGCGGTCGAGGAACTGCGACAGCGTTCGTTGAGAGGGTATCTGAAGAAGACAGTTGCGGATCATAAACATACAGATGACGATAATTCCGAGCGAGAGCAAAACAATGAGTGCCTTATTTCGCATGGGGAACTCTCCGGATGATGCCGGCGGCGTCGCGGAAGCGGCCGTCGAAGACCTTCTCCTTCAGTTCGGCGTCGATCCCCTGACGATCCTGCACCATCATCCAGTAGAAAAATTTCCGTTCATAGCGGTTGCCGTGATAGGGAAGCAGGAGCAGGGTCAGCAGTAAAAAGGCGACCGCGGCCGTAGCGACGGTCTTAACGGGACCCTCTCCTCCGGCGAGACGGGAAACTGCATAGCCGGTGGCCGCGAGAGCGACGAGGGCGAAAACGATAAAGGCGGGGAAGGGCGCGACGCCGAGAGGCGAGAGGATCGAACCGAAGGTCACGAAACCTTCACGCAGCGCCGGGAGATAGTAGTTGGAAAGGGGGTTGTTGAATATCTCTTCGACCAGCGGACGCAGGCCGTTGGCGATGATGAAGATGAAACACGAGAGCAGGCCCAGCGTCATGGCGATCAGCCGCCACGAGCGGTGTCGTTTGACGAGGTGATCGATACCGTAGGCCGCCAGCAGGGCGAGAAAGGGGACCACCGGCACGAGGTAACGGGCGCCGAAGGCCCACCCGCCGTGCCAGTTGGAGAGGGAACTGACCATGTAGAAATAGGCGGCGATCACCGCGCCGACCGCTATCGTTTCACGGCGATCCTCCCGCCAGCGGCGATAAAAGCCGACAAAGGCGAAGAGGAGGAAGGGGGAGAGGGTGAAGAGCCCCATCTTGATGGAGATGAGGCAGTCCCGCAGAGCCCAGCCGTTAGGCCAGGTGATGCCGAACAGTCCGGTGCGGTGCATGTCGCGGAACAGTTCGTACGATTCGTGCGATACGCCGAAGGCGATGGGCTTACCGAACGCCGCAAGGTTGTAGGCCATGAAAAGCGCGGCCGCCGGCAGGGTCCCCGCGATGAACAGGAGTATCGGCCGCCGCTGCCGCAGACCGAGAAAAAGATAGATCGACAGGATGAAGAGCGGCACGGCGGTCTGATATTCGTTCAGAAAGATGAGGGCGCCCAGCAGTCCGGTCAGAAACAACAGAGCGGCCGAACGATCGGCCAGCAGGCGTCGGATGGCGAGAAAGAACGCCAGCAGCAGCGCGGCGGTGGCCGAATGGGAGAAAAAGACGGTAAAGTAGGTCGATACCGGCGTGCCGAAGAAGGTGACCCACGCCATGAACAGCGCCAGTTCGGGCGAGCGTGAAAAAGAGAAGACCGCGCCGTACATCAGCCAGAAGAAGAGTATCGCCAGCGGAACAAGCGTGGTCGCCTTGAGGAACCAGAGAGCGTTCCCTTCGCGTATCGCGCCGCCGGTGAAGTGGCGGTAGGCGGCCATCGCCGGGGCGGCCATGAACGAAAGAAGTACCGGTTTGTCGGAGTAGAAACGGCCGTTCACTTCGGCCATGTCTATCGACCAGCCGAACCGTTTGACCTCGGCGGTCACCTCGACCGAACGACGCTCGGCAAGGGCGTGGGCGAGGAAGAAGCGGGGTCGTTCGTTGGGGCTGACGTAGGCGGGGTCGAGGTCGTCGTATATCTTGAAGAAACCTGTCAGCAGGGCGACGAGCGCCGAGAGGAATATGAAGCGTTTCGCGGTCACGGCTGTAGCGGGGCTGGGGTATCGGTCGACGCGCCGGGCCGGAGCCGGTAGAGGGCCGCGCCGCCGCGGGCGAATATCCGTTCGTAGCGGGTGTCCTGTTCGACCCGTTTGAGCGTCTTGCGGTAGTCCTCGGCGCCGTTGGGCCACTGACTCCCGTTGCGGTCGAGCGCCACATAGTCGACCGTGCCGAAGGGGGCCGCCGGTTCGAAGAGGTATATCTTTTCCCGCATCGAAAGGGGGGGGAGCAGGTAGTTCTGGGCGATGACCGGCGCATCGGCGGGGATGAGCGCCAGCATCTCGCGGTAGGCGTCCCGCTGGGGGGCCGACGGATAATACTGTCGCGTCAGCCGGTACAGATCGGCCGATTGGATGGGCTGGAACGCGATGAACAGCGCAAGTGTCGCGGCGGCGACGGCGACGAGCCGGCGGCGCCACCGGCCGGGGAAACGGGCGGCGGCGTAGATGAGGCAGATGAGCAGGACCGTTTCCTCGGGTGCGCCGTAGAAGTAGCCCGCCCATGAGTTGGGGAAGGTCGAAAGGTAGCGGGTGGCGAGCATCGTCCCGACCAGAAGCAGGAGCCACGGGAAAAGCAGCGGCACGAAGGCGAGCGTCGCGAAGGGGTGGACCATATGGGTCGTCTTCTGCCCCGGCGAAAGAAGAACGGTCAGCAGTTTCGTCGGATTGGTCAGCGCGGTCTTCAGCATATCGCCGAACGAGTTGCCGACGATGCCGAAGCCCTTTTCGCGCAGATGGCGGAAGCCGCCGGCGGCGAAGTGGGGGAACACGAAAAGTATCTCGAGAGCGAACAGCCCCGCCGACAGCAGGAACACCGTCGCGCCGACCCGGAGGGCGCGGTAGTATGCCATCAGGAACAGGCCGAAGGTCGCGCCGAACAGCAGGAAATTCTCCTTGCACAGGGCGAGAAGCAGGAGCGGGATCGCGAGCAGACCCCAGCGGCGACGGTCAGCCAGATAGAACAGCCACGGCAGGAATCCGGCGGCGATGGTTTCGGGGTTGAAGTCGTACATGATGGCCGCCTGCAGGCCGAACAGACTGGGATAGATAAGGGCGCAGAGCAGGGCGAGCGTCGCCGATCCGAGTTTGCGCCGCGCGAAGCGGTAGAGCGGCACCAGCCCCGACGCGGCGGCGAGGGCTTGTGCGAGGAGCAGCGCGCCGGGACTTTTCCACACCCGGACGAAGGGGACGATGAGCAGATCTATGAATTCGGCATGGTCACCGAAGGCGTTGCGCCCCATGACGGTGTTGTCGGGCGATAGACCGCGCGAAAGGAGATAGATGGTCTGGGAGAAAAGCCCGAGGTCTTTCGATCCGGCGGCGAAGGAGAGGTAGCGGTAATAGGAAAAGCCGAAGAACCAGCCGAAGGCGAGCGCCGCAAGAAGCCACGGCAGCCACCGCTGGTGACGGCGCGCAAACCGTTCTGCGCGGGCAAAGAGCCGTAACGGTCGTACGGCGGGGCGCGTGAGATAGAACAGGACCGCGGCATGGAGCGGCAGGGAGAAGAGTGCGCCGTTATGGCCGTAGAGCGCCACCGGCAGCGGTGCGGCGGCGGCAAGAAGCGTCACGGAAAATAGTTTGCCGTGGTCGCGGTGTATCGCGGAGAGACGGAACAGCATCGCGAACAGCGCCGCGAGCAGGAGGGTGAAAAGCATCAGCAGGGGCGGCTCCCCCTTCATTTTCGATGCGGCCTCCAACGACAGGCGGATCGAGCCGCTCAGCACGAAGGCATGATAGATCCAGAGATAGGCCGCGACAAGGGCGCAGAGCGCGGCGGGGAGAAAGGCGGTCAGCCGTTCACGCATCGGTCACCTTCCCGCTCCTATCGCGAAAAATTCCCCTTCGAGCCGTTCGCGGAGATGTTCGAGCCGCGCGAGTATCGTATCGTCGGCTTCGGCGGCGCGCACCAGCGCCTCCCAGTGGGCTCGCATGATATCCTCTTTTCCCGAACAGATGAGCAGGAGATCGCTCTCCGAGGCAAGGAAAAGCGCCGCCTTCTCCTCGGGTGACCAATTGTCGAGCGCGTGCATCTCGATGTCGTCGGTCATCACGATGCCGTCAAATCCCATGTCGCGGCGCAGGATGCGCATCCACTGCCGCGAAAGGCTTGCGGGGAAGAGCGGGTCGGCGTCGGGGACGATGATATGGGCGACCATCACGAACCGCGCCGCGCCGGCGAGCCGCCGGTAGGGGAGCAGGTCGGTCGCCGCAAGGTCGTTCAGCGATCTTTCGATGCGCGGCAGTTCCTTGTGCGAATCTATCGTCGTCGCGCCGTGTCCGGGGAAGTGCTTGATGACGCCGAAGACCCCTTCGTCGCGGAGCGCCGACAGATAGCGCAGTGCGTGGCGCGATACCTCTTCCGGATCGTCGGAGAAGGCGCGGTCGCCGACGATGCTCGCATCCTCGCCGGAGCGGAGATCGACCACGGGCGCCATGTCCATCGTGATGCCGATGCGCTTCAGTTCGCGGCCGAGAGCGCGGACCTTGTCGCTGAATTCATCATCGCTCAGCGCGGCAAGCAGTTTCGCCGACGGCAGGGAATAGTCGCCGGTCGGCAGTCGCCGCACGCGGCCACCTTCTTCGTCGATCGATACGATGCGGAGCGACTCTATCCGCCGGAGCTCGCCGCACAGCGACTCAAGCGACGCGACCGTTTCGACATTGCGGCGGAAGAAGATGACGCCGGCGGGGCAGGTCTCGCGGTAGAAGCGTTCTTCCCGTTCGGTGAATGACGGTCCCGAAAGCGAGAAAACGCATGCGGAGCCCGCGGCCCGTTTTATCCTATCAAGGCGAGACATCGAAGCATCTCCTCCAGTTTGCGGAAGGCGCGGCCGCGATGGCTGAGGGCGTTCTTCTCGTCGGCCGAAAGCTGGGCGAGCGTCCGCGTATCGTCCTGTGCGATGAACATCGGATCGTAGCCGAAGCCGCCGTCGCCCCGTTCCTCGTCGATGAGGGTGCCGTCGACGCGGCCGGTGGCCACCAGCGCATTTCCGGCGGGGCAGATAAGGACCGCCGTGCAGAGAAAGTAGGCGCTCCGGTCGGCGATGCCGGAGAGATCGGTCCTAAGTTTTGCGCGGTTGCGGGCATGATCGCCGTTCACCCCGCCCCAACGGGCCGAATGGATGCCGGGAGCGCCGTCCAGCGCCGGGACGATGAGCCCCGAATCGTCCGAAAGGACCGGCAGGCCGCCGGTGACCGCGCGCGCCGCCTCGGCCTTGATGACGGCGTTCTCAAGGAAGGTCTTGCCGTATTCCTCGGGGTCGAAGTCTTTATCGAAATCGAGAATGGAGAGTATCTCGACGCCGGTGAATATCTCGCGCGCTTCCTGCAGTTTGTGCTTGTTGCCGGTGGCGAAAACGATCTTCACGGTATCTCCGTCGGTTAAAACACCACACCATACCCCAAAAACAGTTGCAAATTCAAGTAAATTAAGCATAACAGAGGGATGTCGGGCAAAGAAATTTTACTCCTTGCTCGAAGATTTCGTCAAACTATTGATGCATAGGGAGACGCAAGCCCATGAAACGATATTTATTCCTGCTTTTGACGCTGGCGTTCTTCGCGCTGCCGCTCGCGGCGGCGGAGATGCTGACGCTTGACGAGGCGCTGCAGAGCGCGGTGACCGCCAATCCGACCTATCTTTCGTCGGTGAAGAGCGCCGAAGCCTCCGAGAATAGACAACTCCTCGTCCGGGCGGGCTTCATGCCGGTCATATCGAGCGAACTCAGCTACAAACGGACCACCCTCAATTCGGCCCCGGTCCCCGGCGCCTCCTCTTTTCAAGATATGTTGGGGATGTTCAACCCATCGGCGCTCAATCCGGCCGCCACGATGCCCAAAGATCGCTCCGAATCGGACTCCTTCAATAACTATTCGCTGTCGCTGCTGGTCTCCCAAAACATCTGGGACTTCAAGACCTACTATAACTATCAGGGGGCCGGCTACACCCGGAGCGCCGCGGAACTCGACGCCGACGCGGCGGTGAACAATCTCTACCTGACGGTGGTGCAGGCCTACTACGCGGTGCTGGCGGCCGACGCGACGCTGGTATCGGTGCGCGGATCGGTCGCGCAGATGGAAAAACGCTATGAGACGGCCACGGCGCAGGTGGACAACGGCCTGCGTACTCCGGTCGACAAATTGCGGGCCGAGGCGGAACTGGCCTCTGCTCGGTTGAATCTGATAAAGGCGACCAATCTGCGGTTGAACGCCCAGAAGGCGCTGGCGACCGCCATCGGACTTGATCCGGCGAAGGAACTGGAGATCGATCCCGCGTCGAGCGTGGGCGATGCGGGCGACGACGATGCGGCGCGCGCGGTGGCGTCAGCCATAGCGCAACGGCCCGATACCCGCGCCCTCAAGGAAAAGATAGCGGCGTCGCGTCTGACCGCAAAGGCGGCGCGCGGCGACTACTATCCGCAGTTCAAGGCCAACGCCGGGGTGAGTTACGGCGGCTACGAGTTCGATGACCTCAAATACAACTGGTACATCGGCGCGGCGGTCAGTTGGAATATCTTCGCCGGACTCGCGACCCAGACGCAGGCAAAGGACGCCGATGCGGCGGTGGCGATACTGGAACTCAACCTGCGGGCGCTCGAACAATCGATCCGCTACGAGGTGGAGACCGCCCTCACCGCCCTGAAAGAGGCCCGCGAAAAAGAGGCGCCGACCCGGACGATGTACGACGCGGCCAAGGCGGCGCTCGATCTTGCCGACCAGCGGTTCGAACAGGGGCTCGGCACCATCACCGATGTCTCCGACGCGCAGGCCTTCTACGAACAGGCATCCTCGGCGCTCATCCAGACGCGCTACGACCTCGAAACGGCCAAAGCGAGGCTGAAAAAGGCGCTGGGTCTGGGCGGCCGTTCCTTCTATCAACACAAAGGAGAATGATATGCGGACCCTCTGCATCGCACTCACGGTGATCGCTCTCACGGCCTGCGGCGGAAAGCCGCCCGAGACGCCGGCGGCGAACAATAAGGGCGGCGGCGCCACCGTCGCGCTGAAGGCGGCGGTGACCGAGAAGATGGAACGGTCGGTCGAGATGACCGGATCGCTCCTGCCGTCGCGTGAGGCGACCGTCGCCATCGAGACCGACGGCCGTATCGCAATGCTCGCGGCGGACCTCGGATCGGTGGTCAAGGCGGGGACGGTGATCGCGCGGATAGCGCCCGAAGAATATGAATTCAAGGTGCGTCAGGCCGATGTGGAGTTCAAGGCGGCCGATGCCGATCTTACCCGCATCACGGCGCTGGCCGATAAAAGCATGGCCACGCGCCAACAGGCCGACGACGCCGCGCGGCGGGTCGATGTGGCCCGCGTGACGCTCGACACCGCGAAGAAAAAACTGGCCGACACCGAACTCAAGGCGCCGTTCGACGCGGTCGTCGCTAAACGGCTGGTCAACGAAGGTGAATATGTCCGGACCGGGAGCGCGATCTTCCATCTGGTACAGGTATCCCCGCTCAAGTTCCGCGGCGAGGTGCCGGAACGGTACGCGCCGCTCCTGAAAAACGGCATCGCCGTCACGGTGGCGCCCGCGTCGGCCCCCGGTACGTCTGCCAAAGGAACGGTGCGCCGCGTGAGTCCGCTCATCAACGCTGAGAACCGCTCCTTCGCGATTGAGGCCGAGGTGCCCAACGGCGATCTCAAGATAAAATCGGGGACCTTCGCCACCTGCCGGATATCGCTACCGGGAAGCGAAGAGGTGGTCGCGGTGCCCGAAAGCGCCCTCATCACCTTCGCCGGGAGCGACAAGGTCTTCATCTTCGCCGACGGCAAGATAAAGGAGCGTGTCGTGACCGTCGCCCTCCGTCGCGGTGGGCGGGTCATCATCTCACAAGGCCTTGCGGCGGGCGAACAGGTGGTGGTCAGCGCCTCCGAAACGCTCTACGACGGCATGACCGCCGCGCCGCGTACGGAGTAACCGCATGAACGCATTCACGGTCTTCATACGGCGGCCCGTCTTCGCCACGATGCTTACGGTGATGCTGGTGGTTCTGGGGATATTCTCCTACCGCGCCATCGGCGTTGATCTCACCCCCAAGGTCGAATTCCCGATGGTCACCGTCACCACCATCATGCGCGGCGCATCGCCCGAAGAGGTCGAGACGCTCATCACCAAACCGATCGAAGAGGCGGTCAACACCGTCTCGGGCATCGACGAGCTCTCCTCCTCCAGCAGCGAAGGAGTGTCGCGCGTCCGGGTCAAGTTCCTTCTCGAAAAACCCATCGACGAGGCGGTGCAGGATGTGCGCGACAAGGTATCGGCGGCGGTCGCCCTGCTGCCGGAGGGGACCGAGATGCCGGTGGTCACGCGTATCGACTTCGACGCCTTTCCGGTCATCACCCTCGCCCTGTCGGGGAACCGCGATCCGAAAGAACTCTCGGAGATCGCGCGGCTTTCGATAAAGGAATCGCTGGAGAATGTGTCGGGGGTCGGCGCGGTGACGCTTTCCGGTTACTGGAAACGGGCGGTCAATATCACGCTGGACGCCGACAAGATGCAGGCGCTCGGCATCCCGGTAGGCGCGGTCAAGGCGGCGCTCGCGGCGCAGAATGTCGAGATACCGGCGGGCCGTATCGACAAGGGGGGGCGCGAGGAGATGCTCCGGACGCTCGGCCGTATCGAATCACTGGATGATCTCCGCCGGATAACGATACTTTCCAAAGGGGGACGGCAGGTACAGCTCGGCGACATCGCCGCGGTCGCCGATTCGGTCGAAGAGCCGCGCAACATCGCCCGTCTGTGGAAAAAGAACGACGAACGGACCTACGCCGCCACCGTTTCGCTCGATGTCATCAAGCAGTCGGGTTCCAACACCATCGCGGTGGTCGACGCGGTCAAAGAGCGGATGGAGAAGATACTGCCGACCCTGCCGAAAGATATCGCGGTCGAGGTCGTTTCCGACCAGTCGATCTTCATCAATAACTCGCTCCACGAACTGAAATTCCACCTGCTCCTCGGCGGTCTGCTCGCATCGCTGGCGGTGCTTTTGTTCCTCGGCAACCTCCGCGCGACCATCATCGCCGCCGTCGCGATACCGGCATCGCTCATCGCCACTTTCACCTTCATGCAGGGGATGGGATTCACCCTCAACAACATGTCGCTACTGGGCCTCACGCTGTCGGTCGGCATCGTCATAGACGACGCCATCGTCGTACTGGAGAACATATACCGGCACATGGAGCAGTACGGGAAGAGCGCCTACGACGCCGCCATCGACGGGCTCAAGGAGATCGGACTGGCGGTCACGGCGACCACAACCTCGCTCATGGTCATCTTCCTGCCCATCGCCTTCATGCAGGGGATGTCGGGCCGTTTCTTCCACGAATTCGGCCTCACGGTCGCCTTCGCCATCGCGGTGTCGCTGTTCATCTCGTTCACCCTCACGCCGATGCTCTCCTCCAACTTTCTGCGGCACAAACTGGGCGACGACCACCTGATGGCCGCGGTGTGGAAGCGGGTCGAGGCGGTCTACGGTACCGCGGTCAATTTCTCGATACATCACCGGTGGGTCATCGTCCTCATCGCCATCGCCATCATCGTTTCGGTGGTGCCCATCAGCAAACAGCTCGGTAAGGACTTCATGCCGATAGACGACCGCGGCGAGATACAGGTCGAGCTCCAGTTGCCCGCCGGTGTGACGCTCGATAGCGCCACCGCCATGACCGAGGCGGTGGAACGCGACATCCGCACGGTGCGCGGCGTCACCCTCACGCTCCTCCAGATCGGCCGCAGCGGCGCCGACGATGTGACCAACGCCAAGGTCTATGTCACCATCGAGCCGCTCGAAAAGCGCGACTATTCGCAGTTCGATGTCCAGCGCGATATCCGTCGCCTGCTCAAGAAATATCCCGAGATCGTTTCGTCGGCCAGCGCCATCGGCGGCGGTTTCGGCGGCAACCGTGCCGCGACCTTCCAGTACGATATGACCGGGCCCGATCTCGATAGGCTCATGGGCTATTCCGACAAGATAGTGGCGCAACTGCGCGACGCGCCGGGATTCGTCGATGTCTCGACATCGCTGGTCGCCCGTAAGCCCGAAGCGCGGGTGATCATCGACCGGCGCAAGGCGGCTGATCTCGGCCTGTCGGTGGCCGACATTGCCGGGACGCTCCGGACGCTCGTCGGCGGCGAGATAATCACCAAATACCGCGAAGGATCTGAACAGTACGATGTCTGGCTCCGGCTCGACAAGAGCTTCCGCGACGACGCCGAGGCGCTCGGCACCCTGACCGTCTCTTCGGCGAAGGGGCTCCCGGTGCCGCTGTCGCAGGTCACCCGCATCGAATACGGCAAAAGCCCGTCGGTCATCGACCGCTTTAACCGTCAGCGGCGCGTCTCGATCTACGCCAACCTCGACGGCATCGATACCGGCGCCGCCACCGCGACGCTCGACACGATGGTCAAGGAACTCGATCTTCCCAACGGATATCAGCCGGTGCTGATCGGCCGTTCGAAGGTGATGGCCGAATCGATGAGCAACATGATGCTCGCCTTCGGATTCGCCTTCATTTTCATGTACATCGTCCTTGCGGCGCAGTTCGAGAGTTTCGTCCATCCTATCACGATCCTGCTCGCCCTGCCGCTCACCCTGCCGTTCGCCCTGCTGTCGCTCCTGCTCACCGGCGAGACACTAAATCTTTACAGCCTCCTCGGTATCTTCATGCTCTTCGGCATCGTCAAGAAGAACGGCATTCTGCAGATAGATTATTCCAACACGCTTCAGGCGCGCGGGGAACCGCTCGAACAGGCGATCATCGACGCCAATAAGGCGCGGCTCCGTCCCATCCTGATGACCACCATGACGCTGGTCGCCGGTATGACCCCCATCGCACTGGGGACCGGTCCCGGCGCCGCGGCGCGCGCCTCGATGGCCAAAGGGATCATCGGCGGGCAGTTACTGTCGCTGCGCCTTACGCTGGTGGTAGTGCCAGTGGGGTATCACTTTTTTGAATCGTTAAAGAAGCGGCTGGGATTCAAGACCGGTAGCTAGTCCTCTTTCTTCGCCTTCATCGATTCCCAGATGAAATAGACGATAAGGCAGGCGAACGCCACGAACGCGAGCGCTTCGGAGATGACCGCGCCGTTGGTGACGGCCGACCAGTCTATCAGCATCATCGACTGTTCACTGCCGGTGATGAAGAGTATCACCGCGCCGATCACGCCGAAGAGCGCCGCGCCGGCGATGAAGCCGGAGGCGATCAGGATGCCGCGGTCGTTGCGCGCCTTGGCGAGCTGTTCGTCCGCGTTCTTATTGAAGTAATGGTTCAGCAGGCCGCCGACCACCAACGGGGTGTTGAGCGACAGCGGGATGAACATGCCCAGCGCGAAGGCGAGCGGCGAAATCTTCAGCCAGTTCATGAGGATCGAGATCACCGCCCCGATCGCCAGCAGCATCCACGGAGCGCCGGTCCCCGACATGAGCGGTTCGATGATCGCCGCCATGGCGTTCGCCTGCGGGGCGACCATCGGATTGGCGTGCTCGGGGGTCTGCACGAAGCCGAAGACCTCGCTCAGGACGAAGATGACCAGGCCGACCGTCGCCGACGCGACGAGCGTCCCGAGGAACTTATAGGTCTGCTGTTTGTAGGGCGAGGTGCCGAGCCAGTAGCCCACCTTGAGATCGGTGATGAAGCCGCCCGCCATCGACAGCGCGGTGCAGACGATGCCGCCGATGATGAGCGACGCGACCATCCCCTGCCAGCCGCTGAGGCCGACCCACACGAGTATGACCGAGGAGAGGATGAGGGTCATGAGCGTCATGCCGGAGACCGGGTTGGTGCCGACTATCGCGATGGCGTTGGCCGCGACGGTGGTGAAGAGGAACGATATCACGAAGATCGTGATGAGCGCGACGACCGCCTGCATCATCGTGACCTTCACGCCGAACAGAAGGAACAGGAATACGGCGATGAGCGTGAGCCCGATGACCAGCAGTACGAACGACATCTTGAGGTCGCGGTCGGTGCGAACCACCTGCGCCTGCCCGGATGCCTTGCCGCCGACGCCGACCGCCAGTTTGAAGGCCGACCCGATCACGCCGCCCGACTTGATGATGCCGATGATACCGGCCATCGCGATGGCGCCGATGCCGATGGGACGGACATAGGCCTTGAAGATCGCTTCGGGGGCCATCGCGGCGAAGGGATTATCCGGAGCGCCGGCCGCCACGGCCAGCACGCCGATCTCATTGATGAGCGGGACAAAGACGAACCACGACAGAAGCGATCCCGCCACGATGATCAGCGAGAAGCGCAGGCCGACGAGGAAACCGAAACTGAATATGAGGGCGCTCACATTGAATTTGAAGACCATCTTCGCCTTTTCGGCGAGCATCTCGCCGTAGGGGAGGGCGCGGGAGGTGAATTCCTCGCCCCACAGTTTGAGATAGGTGAAGGCGAAGTCGAACAGGCCGCCGATGAGGCCGCTGACCACGAGGAGCTTCGCCTGCGCGCCGCCCTTCTCGCCGGTCATGAGGATCTCGGTGGTGGCGGTCGCTTCGGGGAAGGGGAGTTTGCCGTGCATGTCGCGCACAAAATACTTACGGAACGGGATGAGGAAGAGGATGCCGAGGAAGCCGCCGAGGAGCGACGAGAAGAATATCTGCCAGAAATCGACCCGTATCTCGGGGTATTTCGCCTGCAGAATGTAGAGGCCGGGGATCGTGAACACGGCGCCCGCGACGATGACGCCGGAGGCGGCGCCGATCGACTGGATGATGACATTCTGGCCGAGCACATTCTTCTTGCGGAGCGCCGCCGAAGCGCCCACGGCGATGATCGAGATGGGGATGGCCGCTTCGAACACCTGACCGATCTTGAGCCCGGAATAGGCGGCAGCAGCCGAGAAGACCGCCGCCATCAGCAGGCCCATGAACAGCGACCAGCGCGTCACTTCGGGGACATTCTCGGTCGCCGGCATCACCGGCTGATAGATCTCGCCTTCCTTGAGTTCGCGGTAGGCATTCTCGGGGAGCCCCTTGACGGGTCCGCCTTCACCGTGTCCTGACATGAGTTCCTCCTATGGGTTGGTTGGTCTGAAAACCAGCATGCGGAAGAATACCGTAGCGGTCCGATTTGTCAATTATTAGGGGAAGCGTGCGGTCAGTCGTAGTGTTTCTTGGGCTCGCGGATCGAAAAGACGAAGAACTCGGCGGGGTGGATGTCGAGCGCGTGAGCGAGGCGGTCTATGGCGTCGAGGGTCGGCGCGCTCTTGCCGTTCTCGACCTCCGAAAGATAACTCCGGTCGATCTTGGCGGCGATGCTGAGGGCGTCCTGCGTCATCCCCCGATGCTTGCGTATAAATTGAAGCCGCTTGGCGAATTCGAGCCGAATATTCATGGAGTTATCGTAGCGTTCAACTGCCCGAAAGTCTGTAGGATATATCCAAAATTATCTTGACTTGATGTCGGAGATACTCCACAATGAAGGGAACTTTGAATATTTCGACAGGGGGTTCGCCATGAAACCGTTGTTGCTTGTTGCCAGTTCAGCTCTCTTGTTTTTCTTTGTCGCGTGCGAAGACAACTCGGGAAGTAAAAATGACGCGGACAATGTCGCCGGGACGTCAGGTGGTCCGTGTTACCCCAACAACACTTGTAATGATGATTTGGAATGTATCGACGGGGTTTGCGTGTCTTTGACGGCAGACAACAATGATCTTGATCAGGTGCCCAATGACACGAACGGCGATTCATCTCAATCCGATGATGCCGTGCCTGACACTCAAGTAACGGATGAAGCGATAACGGACAGTGCGCAAAACGATGATTCGGCTGATGACTCAGTTGCTGATTCGACCGACGACTCGACCGATGAACAAACTGCAGATTCGGATGAGGTCGTTGTCCCGGGCTGTGGTAACGGCGTGATCGATTCCGGCGAAGCGTGCGACGGTGACTCGGTGAATTGCACCGCGATCGATTCCGGCAAATATGCGTCCGGTGTCGCATGGTGTAACAACGGATGCACCGGGTACGACGAGAGCACCTGTGTTTTGCTGGAGGACTACTGGGTCGACCCTGATACCGGTCTGTGGTGGACGCGCGGTCAGATCGATGAAACCGGTGCAGATGTCGGGACATTCAAACCATTAAGTTGTGCGACCTTTATCATGGGTGGGTATGATGATTGGCGCGTCCCGACCATCAACGAACTGCGGACTCTCATATCAGGTTGCACACGGACGGAACCCTATGGAGCCTGCGCGGTCGAGGATACCTGTACCGAATCCGACTGCTACAGCGCCGTCTGCGATGGGTGCGAATCCGGCGCGGGTCCGTGGAACGGGTACTACCTCAAGAACGCGCCGTGGTTGATGAACCCGAAAGTGCTTGAGGAGGAAAAGTTTTACATCGTGTGGACAAGTGCGACGGTCGGCTCCGCAAACTATAACTGGGGCATAAATTTCCTCGATGGCAGGGTGATGAACAAGTACACATACTTCGACTATGGTGGACACTCCAAGTGTGTGAGAGGGGGGAACTGAGGTGACGGGCTGTGTTCGATGAGATTAAATAGTACTAGGGAGATGGCACATGAGTAAAGCCAGCCAGATTTGGAGAGAATACAACAACTGCATGAAGCGATTTAAAAGCACTGTGGGACGAACCAACAATGTCGTTGGTGAATACGCGGAGCATCTCGCAAATAAATATCTTAGAGGCAGAAAATTGCTACCGTCAGCAAAGGGTGCTGATATTGAATCCCCAGACGGAAAATTATACCAAGTCAAAGGCAGGAGAATCGCGGAGGGGGAGGCCGCTCGATTAAGTATAATTAGAGGCGATGACTCCTGTTTTCATTATCTGTTTGTAATTGTTTTCAACATGGATGGTGATGTGAAAAAAGCGATCATTTGCCCCGCTAGCGTTGCGCAAGATAAACGCCATGCCAAAGCAAACACATACCAAAACGGCTATGTGATTACAACAACAGCGTCTTTTTTAAACGATCCTCGTAACCAAGATGTTACCGAAGAGATACGAAAATTAAATAGATAATTTCTAACTATCCTATATATCCTGCTTGACCTCATCCCCTTGTCGCGCTAGTATCGTGGCGTGTTCACCGGAGGTCCCATGCTGCGAGTCTCTGGGGTCACGGCATTTCAATTAAAGTTTAGGCGCGCAAGAACTTACTGGATTGCTTCGGCGAGATACTTCTTTTCTTTTTGAATGCAACCAATCTTTCGGGTGAAAATTGACAAGAGAGCGGCATGATGCCAAACTGTCGCGATGAAACTGGGGCATAACGGGACAAGAGACGAACATGCGCGTTGATGTGAATCCAAAGTTGTTGCGCTGGGCCTGTGAACGCTCCGGGACCAGCATAGAAACCTTGTCCGAACGCATACCCCGCCTGATCGAGTGGTATCGCGGCACCACAAAGCCCACCCTCAAACAACTCGAACACTTTGCGAAAGTCACACACGCCCCGATAGGATACCTCTTCCTCTCCGAACCGCCCGTCGAGCGCATGCCGATCCCCGATTTCCGCACCGTCGTCAATGAACACCTCGACCGCCCCAGTCCTGATCTGCTCGATACGATCTATCTGTGCCAGCAGCGGCAGGAATGGTTTCGCGATTTTGCCCGTTCTTCGGGTGAAAAAGCCCTTCCGTTCGTCGGCTCCGCGCGAGTGGGCGACGATGTCGAGAAAGTTGCGCGCGATATCCGGCATGCTTTGAAGTTCGACATAGAAGAACGCCGGAAGATGGCGACATGGAACGAAGCCTTGCGTTGCTTTATCGATCAGGCCGACTCGTTGGGCATTCTTGTCATGTGCAACGGAGTCGTGGCGAACGACACGCACCGCGCTCTTGAGCCCGCCGAATTCCGGGGCTTTGCAATGTCCGACGATCTGGCGCCGCTTGTCTTCATCAACGGTAAGGATACCAAGGCGGCGCAGATGTTCACGCTTGCCCATGAACTGGCGCATATCTGGATCGGGCAATCGGCCGTTTCCGATGTGCAGGCATCGTGGGTGTCGGAACACAAGAGCGAGCGCTGGTGTAACCGTGTCGCGGCGGAATTGTTGGTGCCGTTGGCCGCTATAAAAGAAGAATACCGGGGGAAGGCCGACCTTATGGAAGAGATGGACCGGTTGGCCCGTCGCTTCAAGGTCAGCACACTGGTCGTATTGCGCCGGATATACGATGCCGGCGGCATATCGCAGGATCAATTCCGGCAGGTATACCAAGCGGAAGTTGAACGGTTGAAGGCGTTGGTCGCGAAGAGCGGCGGCGGCAATTTTTATCTTACGCAGGCGGCTCGGGTCAGCAAGCGTTTTTCCCGCGCACTCGTCGTCAGCACGCTTGAGGGGCAGACCTTATACCGCGATGCTCTGCGCATGCTCGGTTTCTCGAAGATGAATACCTTCCGTGAACTCGGTCACAGTTTGGGAGTCGGGTGATGGCGTACCTGCTCGATGCCAATGTTTTTATGCAGGCCAAGAATCTACATTATGGTTTCGACTTCTGTCCCGCCTTTTGGGATTGGCTTGTCGCGAATAACGCGAAAGAGCGGGTTTTCAGCATAGAGAAGGTCGCCGACGAGATCGATGCCGGGGCCGATGAACTTACCGATTGGGCCGCAGAGCGCGGGGAGGGCTTTTTTCTGAAACCCGATCCCGCTATTTTTCCGGCGCTCGGCACCGTCAGCACATGGGTGACGAATCAAAAGTTCGATCCGGTCGCCGTGAACACCTTCCTTCAAGTCGCGGACTATTACCTCGTCTCGTATGCCTTCGCCCACGGCCACACCGTCGTGACCCATGAAAAAGCCGCGTTTTCTCCCAAAAAGATAAAAATACCTAATGTCTGTATCGGTCTTAATGTTAAATGCATGACGCCGTTCGAGATGTTGCGCCGTGAAAGGGCGCGCTTCGTCCTTGGATGATCCCATGCTTCAGATAACCGCGACGGTCGCGATACCGCTTGCCGAGATAGAGTTCACGGCCATCCGCGCCGAAGGCCCCGGCGGTCAGCATGTGAACCGGACATCCAGCGCCGTGCAGATACGGTTCGACATCGCCGCCTCGTCGCTCCCCGCCGAGATGAAGGAGCGTCTGCGCGCCCGGCATGACCGCCGGATCACGGCGGCCGGCGTCATCGTGATAAAGGTGCAGGATGAGCGGTCGCTCACGCGCAACAAGGATATCGCCTTGGAGCGGCTCGCCGACCTGATCCGGTGCGCCATTGCGGTTCCCAAGAAGCGGAGGCCGACCAAGCCGACGAAGAGTTCGGTGGAGAAACGGATCGCCGGAAAGAAGAAGCGGGGCGAGACCAAGCGGCTGCGCCGCCTTCCCGCCGACTGATCACTTCGACCTGAATTCCCCGATGCCGTTGTATCCCGTTACGATGAATATGTTCTTCTCATTCGAACACGATGAGCGATAGCAGGAAAGAAAAAGAATTGCAACCTTCCGTTCACTTCACGATGTGGAATTCGACGCGGCGGTTGGCCTCGCGGCCCGGTTTGGTATTGTTGTCGGCGATGGGCCGTTCCTGTCCGAAGCCTTCGGCGGTGAGCCGGTCGGCCGCGACCCCCTTCTTGAGGAAGTAGTTCATGACCGAATTGGCGCGATCCTGCGAGAGTTTCTTGTTGTTCGCCGGTTTGCCGAGATTGTCGGTGTGCCCTTCGATGGCCAGTTTTATCTTCGGATTGGCAATGAGCACCGACGCGATCTCGTCGAGCATAGCGAACGACTTTGATGAGATGTCGGCCTTGTTGAGCGCGAAGAGGACCTGATCCTTTATCTCTATCTCCTGTTCGGTCACGACGATCTTCTCGAGCGGTTTGACGGGGGCGGTATCGGGACAGCCGTCCTCGTCCATGAAGCCGTTGACCGTCTCCTCTTCGTTCGGGCACTGGTCCTTTTCATCGAGCACGGTGTCCTTGTCGTTGTCGGGATCGGGACAGCCGTCGGCATCCTCGAACTGATCCTTATCTTCGGCGACTTCGGGGCATTTGTCGGTCGTATCGATGATGCCGTCGCCGTCGCTATCCTTGGGCGGTTCGGGGGCGGGCGGCGGCGGGGGAGCGACCGGTTCCGGTTTCGGTTCGGGCTTCGGTTCC
>ERZ1645192.83-NODE-83-length-58498-cov-12.550468_pt1 | contig 58498 bp, 55 predicted proteins | sample MGYA00575354_ERZ1645192 | MGnify/ENA primary metagenome ERZ1645192 (study PRJEB40844, sample SAMN11349763) | freshwater sediment metagenome | isolation source: river sediment | host: Sediment | place: India: Faizupur Khadar , New Delhi | collected 2017-02-21 ... | reverse complement strand
CGACCTCGAACTGCAGGCCGAACTCGACCGAGGGATCGACGAAGCCCTTCACCGAGGCGAAGGGGACGTAGAGGCGTTCGGGAATGCCGCCGAAGGACAGACCCACCTCGAAATGCGCGTCGTCGACCTGGAGGTCCCAGAACTGGTGCTGCAGCACCACGGTCATCTCGGTCGGATAGCGCTGGCGCAGCCGGCCGGAGAGGCGCACGCCGGGATGCATGGTGTCGAACGAGACGTAGAAATGATGGTCACCGGGAAGCCCGGTCTTGGCCACCTCGCCGAGGACCTTGCGGACGACGCCGCGCAACGCGTCCTGCACCAGAATGTCGTAGCGGATCAGATCCTGGGTCGCCTGGGTCATCGCTCTCGGTCTCGTCTCGGGGAGGCTCGCTGCTCGCCCGCTCACAGGTGTCGGCCGTCGGTGGCCGCCGGGATGGAACGCACCCCTCTCGCCGCGAGTCTCCCCCCGCACGATAGCACGGCGCGGATCGAAGCGGGTGAGGCGAGACGGGAAGTGAGGGCTTCTGTTGCCAGGTGCCCCCGAACCCCGCCTGGACGGTGCTACCCGTCAGGACTTGTTACCGGAGTCCGAAACCGCTCACGCGGCCACGGCAACCGGAGCATAGTTGTCGTTGGCAACTATAATTTGACCCGATGACGGCGGTATCATGCCGGGCAAAAGATCGGTCTTTAGACCCTCGTCGATCCTGGTTCGCCCCCGCCGGAACCCACGGAAACCCATGGGCTCGGGTGGAGGCGCCGGGTACTGCCCCCGGGTCCGAAAGGCTTATTCCACCGCTCGTTTATCGCCATAGTCGCCCCTTGCGGGATGACGTGACCAATATAGGTGACGCGGGCCGCCGCGAAAAGACCCCCGCTGCGACGAAGGTCCGCGTCGTGGTGGCAGGGTCGCTCAGGCCCGGCGCCACCGCTCCTCGGCGACACGAACCCGGCGACGATCCGCCGCGGCGGCGGCCAGCCGGCGCGTCGCCGCCGGCAGCATCGGGTCGAGGCCGTCGAGATCGGCGGGTGCGAGGCCGATGTCGGCGAGCAGGCGCTCGTCCAGGTGTCCGACATGGTGCAGCGCCCGGCCTGCCGCGAGATGGCGGCGGACCGTCGCGAAACGGCCGGCGATCCATCGGCCGAAGCGAGCGGCGAGCGAAGGGGCGTAGTCGTCGCCGAGAGTGGCGATCATCAGGGCGGCATCGCGCATGGCACGTCTCTCCCGGTCGCGAACCCGCGTGGTTCTCACGCGGCGATCACGCGATTTCGATCGGTTCGTCGGGCGAAGAGGCATCTTCGAGGGAAGACGATGAGCGGCTTCGATTGATCAATCAAACGAAAAGAACTAACGTGGTCCTTCAGAAACCTTGATCGACCATCGATCGCTCGGGAGGTCGCCATGTCGGACGCACGCGACGAGGGATGCACCGTCTCCGCCTTCTCCGGCGGCAGCGCCGTGCTGGAGATCGATCTCCTGCGGACGCTGCTGGCGGTACATCAGACCGGCTCGTTCAGCCGAGCGGCGCAGTCGGTGTTCCGCACGCCCTCCGCGGTGTCGATGCAGATGAAGCGGCTCGAGGAGATCGTCGGCCGACCGATCTTCGCCAAGGACGGCCGCGGCGTGGCGCTGACCCCTGCCGGTGACGATCTCATCGGCTACGCACGCCGCATGATGCAGCTCAACGACGAGGCTCTCGCCCGCTTTCGCTGCGCCGACACCCGCGGCGTCGTCCGCCTCGGCACGCCCGACGACTACGCCACCAAGTTCCTGCCCGCCATTCTCGCCCGCTTCGCCGCCAGCCACCCCTTCGTCCAGGTCGACGTCGTCTGCCAGCCGAGCCGCGATCTCGTCCGCCTGCTCGACGCCGGCGAGGTCGATCTGGCGCTGGTCAGCGTCGGGCTCGGCTGCGGCATTCCCGGGACGGGGACGATCGTCCATCGCGAGCGGCTGGTGTGGGCCGGCGCCCGTTGGGGCGAGGCGCATCTGAAGCGGCCACTGCCGCTCGCCGTCTCCGGCACCACCTGTTCGTGGCGCAGCCTCGCGCAGGCGCGGCTCGACAAGGAGGGTATCCCCTACCGGGTCGCCTATTCGAGTCAGCACTACGTCGGCCAGGTCGCCGCCGTGCTCGCCGATCTGGCGGTGGCGCCGCTGCCGAAGAGCGTCATCTCGGGCGAACTGGTGCCGATCGACGAACGGCTCTTGCCGGCGATCGGTCATTACGAGATCCAGTTGATGGCCTCGGCGCGAGCCACCGGCGCGGCGATGGAGGCGCTCTCCGGCCATATCGTCCAGAGCTTCCAGGCGGAGGGCGACTGGCGCGAGCGCGAGGCGGCGGAGTGAGCGAGATCGCCTTCCGCCGCGCCGCCGCCGCCGACGCTGCGGCGGTGGCGGATCTGACCCGCAGGGCCTATGCGAAATGGGTGGCGGTGATCGGCCGCGAGCCGCTGCCGATGGGCTTCGATCACGCCACGGCGATCCGCGACGACGTGGTCGAGGTGATGGAGCTCGATGGGGCGATCGTCGGCGTGACCCATCTCGTCGTCGCGGCGGATCGGCTGCTGCTGGAAAATCTGGCGATCGATCCGGCCTTCGCCGGCCGCGGGCTCGGGCGGCGGATGCTCGCCCATGCCGAGCGCCTCACGCGCGATCTCGGGAGGCCCCGGCTGGCGCTCTACACCAATGCCCGCTTCATCGCGAACCTGCGCTTCTATGCGGCTGCGGGCTACGCGGTCGATCGCGAGGAGACGTTCCGTGGCGGGACCGTCGTCCACATGAGCCGGGCGGTCGTGGCACCCTCCCCGACGGAGCGGCAGGATCTTTCTCACGAGGTGATCTCGACCAGCGCCCCGTCGGGGGCGCGCACCACCGCCTCGTAGAAGCCGTCGCCGGTGGTGCGCGGGCCGGAGACGAGCAGGCCTTCGGAGGCGAAGCGCACCGCTGCGGCGTCGACCGCCTCGGCCGAGCCGAGCGAGATCGCCACATGGGCCCAACCGGCCCGTTCGCCTTCGGCCGGAGCGTCGATCCACGGTCCGGTCATCAGCTCCAGGGCCGAGCCGTCGAGGAGCTTCAGGAAGCGGGAGCGGAAGCCGGGACGGTTGTGCGAGACGTATTCGTCGCCGATCTCGGCGCCGAAATGGGTCGCCCAGAAGCGCGCCGCGGCGTCGAGATCGGTGGTCCACAGGGCGACATGAGCGAGACGCATGGCGGGATCTCCTTCTCCGACCGGCGGCGCATGAGTAGGCCGACATCGTGGCGCCGGCACGGCGGCGGATGGACCGGTGACACCCGGACGGCGACGGTTGCGTGCGCGCCGCCGCCGTCCGACCCTCGCTCCTCACCCGTCCGGCGATTCGCGCCCCACGAGGCCTCCGATGAAACAGTATCTCGATCTGATGCGCCGCATCCTCGACGAGGGCGTCACCCGGACCGACCGCACCGGCACCGGCACGCGTTCGGTCTTCGGCCATCAGATGCGCTTCGACCTCGCGGCCGGCTTCCCGGCGCTGACCACCAAGAAGCTGCACCTGAAGTCGATCATCGTCGAACTGCTGTGGTTCCTGAAGGGCGACACCAACATCCGTTGGCTGAAGGAGAACGGGGTGTCGATCTGGGACGAGTGGGCCGACGAGAACGGCGACCTCGGCCCGGTCTACGGCCACCAGTGGCGCTCCTGGCCGAAGCCCGACGGCGGCACCATCGACCAGATCGCCTGGGTGGAGAACGAGATCCGCCGCAATCCCGACAGCCGCCGGCTGATCGTCTCGGCCTGGAACCCGGCCGACATCCCGCGGATGAAACTGCCGCCCTGCCACGCCTTCTTCCAGTTCTACGTCGTCGAGGGGCGGCTCTCCTGCCAGCTCTACCAGCGCTCTGCCGACGTCTTCCTCGGCGTGCCGTTCAACATCGCCAGCTACGCCCTGCTGACGATGATGATGGCGCAGGCGACGGGGCTCGAACCCGGCGACTTCGTCCACTCCTTCGGCGACGCCCATCTCTATCTGAACCACATGGAGCAGACCGCACTGCAGCTCTCCCGCGCGCCGCGCGCCCTGCCGAAGATGCGGATCGACCCGTCGGTGAGATCGATCTTCGATTTCCGCTACGAGCACTTCGAACTGATCGACTACGATCCCCATCCCCACATCAAGGCGCCGGTGGCGGTGTGAGGAGGGGAACATGGGGGTCGAGATCCGCGAGGCGCGGCCGGGCGAGGCGGGGCTGGTACTCGCCTTCGTGAAGGCGCTCGCGGCCTACGAGAATCTCTCGCACGAGGTCGAGGCCAGCGAGGCGACGTTCGAGAAGGCCCTCTTCGGACCGACCCCGCGGGCCTTCTGCGACATCGCCGAACTCGACGGCGAGCCGGTCGGCTTCGCCCTGTGGTTCTACAACTTCTCGACCTTCCAGGGCGTGGCGGGCATCTACCTCGAGGACCTCTACGTCGAGCCGAAGGCACGCGGCCGCGGCATCGGCAAGGCGCTCCTCGAACGGCTGGCGAAGCGCTGCCTCGACGAAGGGTTGGGGCGGCTGCAATGGTGGGTGCTCGACTGGAACGCCCCGTCGATCGCCTTCTACCGCTCGATCGGCGCGGTGCCGCAGGACGAGTGGACGGTGATGCGGGTCTCCGGTGAGGCGCTGGCGAAGCTCGGAGGGGGTGCATGATCGACGGCGTCGAGGTCTTCGCGGTGGTGGCAGCGGCGACGAACCGGGTGATCGGCCGCAACGGCGGCCTGCCGTGGCGGATCTCGTCGGATCTGAAGCACTTCAAACGGCTCACGATGGGGTGCCCGATCGTCATGGGGCGCAAGACCTTCGCTTCGATCGGCAAGCCGCTGCCGGGGCGCACCAACATCGTGGTGACGCGTGACGCCGACTTCGCCGCCGACGGTGTGGTGGTCGTGGGGTCGCTGGAGGCGGCGTTGGCGGAAGGTGCGCGGATGGCGCGCGAGACCGGCGCGGCGGGGATCGCGCTGGTCGGCGGCGGCGACGTCTACGCCCAGGCACTGCCCGTCACCGATCGCATCGAACTGACCGAAGTGAGGCTCGCGCCGGATCCGGCGGGGGCGGTGCTCTTCCCGGAGCTTCCGGCGGCCGACTGGGTCGAGGTGGCGCGGATCCGCGGCGAGCGCACCGACAGGGACGAAGCCGACTTCGACTTCGTCACGCTGCGGCGGCGGTGAACCCTCGCCGTTCACCCATCCCGCCGATAAGCCACCCGTTTCGAGCCCGGTTCCGTTGAAACCCCACCGGCGGATACCTATAACCCGGTAGTGCTTCGGCGCGCGCGTGCGGCGGGAGGGGAGACGGCGACGTCTCCGTGTGTCGCGCGGGGTGCGTCGAGCGATCAGGACAAGGACAGGACATGCCCTGGAGCAACCAGAACGGCGGCGGCGGATGGAAGGGCGGCGGTGGCGGCCCTTGGGGTCAACCGCCACGCGGACCGTCCGGCGGCGGCAACCAACCGCCGGATCTCGAAGAACTGCTGCGCCGCAGCCAGGAGAAGCTCAAGGACTGGCTGCCGGGTGGCGGTGGGCCGGGCGGCGGTGCCATCGGGATCGGCGGCAAGGGGCTGGCGCTGGTCGCCGTCGGCGCGTTGGCGCTGTGGCTCGCCACCGGCTTCTACCGGGTCGAGCCGGACGAGCTCGGCGTCGAACTGGTGCTCGGCAAGGTGACGTCCCAGACCACTCCGGGCCTCAACTACAACCTTCCTTTCCCGCTCGGTCAGGTCTACACGCCGAAGGTTCTGGCGGTGCGCGAGATCTCGGTCGGCCAGCGCGATTTCGACACGGCGCGCGGCGTGCCCGGGCGCGACATCCCCGACGAGAGCCTGATGCTGACCGGCGACGAGAACATGGTCGACGTGTCGTTCAAGGTGCAGTGGAACGTCAAGGACGCCTCCGCCTTCCTGTTCAACATCCAGAACCCGGAAGCGACGGTGAAGGCGGTCGCCGAGAGCGCCATGCGCGAGATCATCGGCAAGAACTCGATCGAGATGATCCTCACCGAGAACCAGCGCCGCATCGAGAACGACGTACGCCACCTGATGCAGAAGACGCTCGACGACTACAAGTCGGGCATCGAGGTGCGTCTCGTCAACATGCACAAGGTCAACCCGCCGACCCAGGTCATCGACGCCTTCCGCGACGTCCAGGCGGCACGCATCGACGCCGAGCGTCTGCAGAACGAGGCGCAGGCCTACGCCAACCGCATCGTGCCGGAAGCGCGTGGTCAGGCCGCGTCGATCACCGCCCAGGCCAACGCCTATCGCCAGCGCACGGTGGAAGAGGCGCGCGGTCAGGCCGATCGCTTCTCCAAGGTGCTCGAGGAGTACAAGCACGCCCCCGAGGTCACCCGCGAACGTCTCTATCTCGAGACCATGGAACGGGTCTTCGGCGGCATGGACAAGGTGATCGTCGATCAGGGCAAGGGGGAAGGCGCGATCCAACCCTACCTGCCGCTCGATCAACTCACCCGTAAGCCGCAGGGCAAGGGAGCCACGCCATGAAGACCGGTCTCTTCGGTTTCGTCGGCGTGCTCGTCGCCGCCGTCCTCGTCGCCGCCGCCGGCGCCGCCTACATCGTCTCGCCGACCAACCAGGCCCTGGTCCTGCAGTTCGGTCAGGTGAAGCGTGCCGTGGTGCAGCCCGGGCTCTACTTCAAGATCCCGTTCATCCAGAACGTCGAGTACCTCGACAAGCGCATCCTCGACATCGATCTGGAGCCGCAGGAGCTCATCGCCTCCGACAAGAAGCGCCTCGTGGTCGACGCCTTCGCACGTTACCGGATCGTCGATCCGGTGCAGTTCTATCAGGGTGTTCGTACCATCCAGGGCGGCAACCAGCGGCTCAACACCTTCGTCTCCTCGGCGGTACGCGCCGTGCTCGCCGACGCGACCTTCTTCGCCGTGGTGCGCGACGACCGCTCCGGCCTGATGGAGAAGATCCGCGCCCAGGTGGATCACGAGGCCAAGGGCATCGGCGTCGACATCGTCGACGTCAAGATCCGCCGCGCCGACCTGCCGCAGAAGAACTCCGAGGCGGTGTTCCAGCGGATGCAGACCGAACGCCAACGCGAGGCGACCGAACTGCGCGCCAAGGGTTCCGAAGAGAGCCAGCGGATCAAGGCCAAGGCCGATGCCGAGAAGGAGATCCTCCTCGCCGAGGCGAGCCGTGACGCCGAGCGGGCTCGCGGTTCGGGCGACGCCGAGCGGATCAAGGTCTTCGCCGAGGCCTTCGGCAAGGATCCCGACTTCTTCGCCTTCTACCGCTCGATGCAGGCCTACGAAGCGGCGATGAGGGCGGGCGACACCCGGGTGCTGATGTCACCGCAGTCCTCCGACTTCTTCCGCTACCTGACCGATCCATCGGGCGGCAAGGCGGGGAAGTGAACGATGGAGGGGGCGAGCGGGCTCGACGACCTGGTCGTCGCCCTCGGCCTGGTGGCGGCGCTCGAGGGCGCTCTCTACGCCGCCGCGCCGGGCTTCATGAAAGACGTGTTGGCGCGGGCGGCGGAAGTCCCCGACAACGCGTTGCGCTGGGGTGGGCTGGTCGCGCTCGTCCTCGGCGTGGCGATGGTGTGGGCGGTGCGCGGCTGAGGCGGATTACGGAATCGTAATGGGACCGGTCGCGTTTCCGCCCGAATTCGCCCGATCATCCTTCGGTGAACCGCGTACCGATCCCCGGTGAACGCGCCGTCCGACGACCTCTCCGATCGCAAGGATACGACCCGCGATGCAGACCCTCTCTCAGATCCGCCCGTCGCAGACCCTCGCCCGCCTCGCCCTTTCGGTGGCGCTGGTGGCCGGCCTCGCCGGTCTGCCGGGGACGGCGGCGCCGGCGCTCGCGGGACCGCCCACGGCGGCGGGACCGGCCTCCGTGGCCGACCTCGCCGAGGGGCTGCTCGACGCGGTGGTCAACATCTCCACCTCGCAGAGCGCCCCGGTGGAGAAGCAGATCCCCATTCCGAAGGCGCCGGAGGGCTCGCCCTTCCAGGACTTCTTCGACGAGTTCTTCAAGAACCAGGGCAAGAACGGCGGCGCGCCGCGCAAGATCCAGTCGCTCGGCTCCGGCTTCGTCATCGGCGCCGACGGCTACATCGTCACCAACAACCACGTCATCGACGGCGCCGAGGAGATCACCGCCAACTTCTCCGACGGCACCAAACTCAAGGCCAAGCTGATCGGCACCGACAAGAAGACCGACATCGCGCTGCTCAAGGTCGAGCCGACCAAGCCGCTCAAGGCGGTGAAGTTCGGCGACAGCGACAAGGCGCGGGTCGGCGACTGGGTGATGGCGATCGGCAATCCGTTCGGCTTCGGCGGATCGGTCACCGTCGGTATCGTCTCGGCCCGCAACCGCGACATCAATTCCGGCCCCTACGACAACTTCATCCAGACCGACGCGGCGATCAACAAGGGCAACTCCGGCGGCCCGCTGTTCGACATGTACGGCGACGTCATCGGCATCAACACCGCCATCGTCTCGCCGACCGGCGGCTCGATCGGCATCGGCTTCGCCGTGCCGTCGAAGACAGCGTTCGCGGTGGTCGCCCAGCTGAAGGAGTTCGGCGAGACCCGCCGCGGCTGGCTCGGCGTGCGCATCCAGGGGGTGACCGACGACATCGCCGAGGGCCTCGGGCTGAAGGAGCCGAAGGGCGCGCTGGTCGCCGGCATCACCGACAAGGGCCCGGCCGATCAGGCCGGCATCCTGGCCGGCGACGTCATCGTCCGCTTCGACGGCAAGGAAGTGCCCAATGTGCGCGAACTGCCGCGCATGGTCGCCGACACGCCGATCTCCAAGAAGGTTCCGGTCACCGTACTGCGCAAGGGCAAGGAGGTGACCGTCGAGGTCCAGCTCGGCCGGCTCGAGGAGGGTGAGAAGCTCGCCGCCAACGAGAAGGGCGGCAAGAGCGAAGTGGGCAAGGCCGCGGCGGTCTCCAAGGTCGCGGGTCTGGCGCTGGCGCCGCTCGACGGTCAGTTGCGGACGAAATTCAAGATCAAGGACGGCGTCGCCAAGGGTCTGGTGGTGACCGAGGTCGATCCGAACTCGGCCGCGGCGGAGAAGCGCATCGTTCCCGGCGACGTCATCCTCGAGGTCGGTCAGGAAGAGGTGAAGAGCGTCGACGACGTCACCAAGCGCTTCGAGGCCGCCAAGAAGGAAGGCCGCAAGCGGGCCCTGCTGCTCGTCGCCTCGGCCGAAGGCGAGATGCGCTTCGTCACCCTGACGGTGGAGTGAGGGCGACCATCCTCACGAGGAATCGCGAACGGCGCCGGAGCGATCCGGCGCCGTTTTGCGTGAAGGCGGCCGCCCGATGTCGAGCCCGCCGTCGCCGGTCGTCACTCGTACACGAATTCCGCCCGCCGGTACCCTTGCGCATAGAGCAGCGCCGTCAGATCGGCGTGGTCGATGCGGGCGTGGGCTTCCGCCGCCACCAGCGGCTTGGCGTGATAGGCGACGCCGAGGCCGGATTCGCGGATCATCGCGAGATCGTTGGCGCCGTCGCCGATCGCCAGCGTCAGCTCCATCGGCACCTTCTTCGCCGCGGCGAGTTCGAGGAGCGCGGCGCGCTTGGCGTCCTGGCCGAGGATCGGCTCGGCGACCGCACCGGTGAGTCTGCCGGCCTCTTCCAACAACAGATTGGAGCGGTGCTCGTGGAAGCCGATCATCCGCGACACCGGGCCGGTGAAGACGGTGAAGCCGCCGGAGACCAGCGCGGTGTAGGCGCCATTCGCCCGCATGGTGCGCACCAGCTCGACGGCGCCGGGGGTGAGGTGGATCCGTTCGGCGATGACCTTGTCGACGATGTTCGCCGCGAGCCCGGCGAGCAGGGCGACACGTTCGCGCAGAGCCGGCTCGAACGCGATCTCGCCGCGCATCGCCCGTTCGGTGATGGCGGCGATGTGGTCCTTGAGGCCGAGCTCCGCCGCCAGTTCGTCGATGCACTCCTGGCCGATCATGGTCGAATCCATGTCGGCGACCAGCAGCCCCTTGGCCCGATCGGCGAGTTTCTGCACCACCACGTCGATCGGCGCGGCGAGGCGGGCGCGCAGGTCCTCGCCGACCTGCTTCTCGCTGCCCGGTTCGATCGTCACGAAGACGTCGGTCGCGATGCCTTCGGCGAGCGTCGCCCGTCCCGTCGCGCCGAGATGCCGCGCGGCGGCGTCGACCATCGCCGCGGTGACCGCGGGGGCGGTGGGCGCCGAGATCAGGGTTGCAACATGGGTCATGATCGAGAACAAGCTCATGGGCCGACGCCGGCGGGCGAAGGCGAGACGGAAAGGCGAGCGACGGCCGTATGACGAGACGCGACGAGGACGAGGCCCCGAGCGCGGTGCTTATCGCAGGACCGACGGCGAGCGGCAAGTCGGCTCTGGCGTCGCGGCTGGCCGCCGATCTCGGCGGCGTGGTGGTGAACACCGACTCGATGCAGATCTACGCCGGGCTCGCCATTCTCACCGCCCGGCCGACCGCCGCCGAAGTGGCGCGCCTGCCCCATCGGCTCTACGGCCACGTCGACCCCGCCCGCCCCTTCTCGGTCGCCGACTGGCTCGCCGATGTCGAGCGCGTACTCGCCGAGATCCGCGCCGCCGGTCGCCTTCCGATCTTCGTCGGCGGCACCGGCCTCTATTTCGAGGCATTGACCCACGGCCTGGCGCCGGTCCCGGAGATCACCGGCGCGGTCCGGGCGCATTGGCGCGCCGAGGCCGAACGGATCGGCGCCGCCGGTCTCCACGCCGAACTCGCAGGCCGCGATCCGCGGATGGCGGCACGCCTGCGACCGACCGACACGCAACGGCTGACGAGGGCGCTCGAAGTGATCGAGGCGACCGGCCGCTCGCTCGCCACGTGGCAATCCGCCCCCCACTCCGCCCCACTCGTCCCGCCCGAGACGGCGGTCCGCCTCGTGCTCGAGCCGGAGCGGGCGATGCTGCACGGGCGTATCGCGGCACGGTTCCGGGCGATGGTCGAGGACGGCGCGATCGAGGAGGCGGCGGCCTTCGTGGCGCGGGGGCTCGCGCCCGAGATGCCGGCGATGCGGGCGATCGGGGTGGCGGCTCTCACCGAGGTTGCGGCGGGACGAACGAGCCTCGAGGCCGGGATCGAGCGCAGCATCGTCGAGACCCGGCAATATGCCAAGCGGCAATCGACGTGGTTCCGCGGGCGGATGGGCGACTGGCTGCGGGCGGGGACGGTCGAGGCGGCGGCCGAACTGATCCGCACGGGCGGGCGCGCGGGCGACGCGGCGCCGGGGTGAGCAGAGGATCAGTCGGTGGTCTCGACGGCGGCGACTTCGTCCGGCGCGGGCATGCGGATCAGCTCTTCGCCGAGGAGGCGCAGCACCTGGTCGGCGAGATCGGCGAAATCGGCGACGGCGCGGCTCGCCCGACGGAAGGCGCGCAGAGGCCGGCGCCGAGCGAAGGCTTCCGAGAGGCCGATGTCGATGCGGATGCCGGCGCTGACCCTGTCGCGGCCGAAGCGACGCCCCAGTTCGTCGAGCGCCGCCCGCTGTAGGGCGGAGCGCGTGTCCACTCGCATCGGGACGATCAGTGCGGTGCCGAGGGCGGCGTTGTGGCCGGTCACCACCTCGTGGAAGGTCCGCATGAAGCGCGTGACGCCGTCGATCGACAGGTCGTCGAGCAGAGCGGGGATCAGCACCGCCTCCGAAGCCATCAGCGCCGCCACGAGAAGACGCGGCACCGAGGGCGGCGTGTCGATCAGGACGACGTCGTAATGCCAGACGATCTCGTCGAGCGCCCTGGCCAGCCGGCAGGGGTCGGAGACGTGGACGTCGCCGTCGAAGTTGCCGTCGGCGGGCAACAGGTCGACCCCGGGGTCCAGGGTTTCGACCACGCCGTCCTCGAGCGAGGCGTCGAGACGGCGCAGGACGTCGTGGACCGTGACGGAGCGCGTGCGGGCGACGCGGCCGAGGCCACGCCCGGCATGGCCCTGGGAATCGAGGTCGACGACCAGCACGCGATAATCGCGGCTCGCCAGTTCGGCGGCGAGATTGACGACGGTCGTCGACTTGCCGACGCCGCCCTTGTTGTTGGCTATGGTGAGGACGCGGGCGCGCCGATGGCGACGGTCGCGAACCGTTCCGGTCTCGGAGTGCAGCCTGTACCCGCGAGCGAGCATCTCGCGATTTCCCATGGACTGGTCTCGGTGACGATTCGGTCGGCCGTCGCCATGGCGTCCGCCCGCAGCCACCCTCGGGCCCCGAATAGCACATTCCGACATGCGGGTAGCGGCGAAAGGGAGCGCGTCCGGGTTTGTCCGCAGGTCGCGAGGGGCGGGCGCGGCGTCGGCCGCTCGGGCCGAAAGGAGGTTCCCACCGAACTCCATGATCTCCCCTACTTGACCTCTCGCCCGCTCCCGTCTAGGGTCCGCGCGACCGAAATCAGAGGACTTCGCGCCACCATGCTGCGCAAGACCATTCTCGTAGTCGTACCGCGCGCCGCCGACGGGGTCTGAGGACCTCGGCGAGACAAGCGAGCGCGCGGAAAATGAGGCCCCACCGGGGCCTTTTTTATTACCCGAAACACCCCATACCTCAGCCACCCCCGTCGACGAACGACGCGAAAGGACCGGAGAAGACCCATGTCACGGCAGATGACCGGAGCGGAAATGGTGATCGCAGCCCTGCAGGACCAGGGCGTCGAGGTGCTCTTCGGCTATCCGGGCGGATCGGTGCTGCCGATCTACGACGAGATCTTCAAGCAGGAGAAGATCCGGCACGTCCTCGTCCGCCACGAGCAGGGCGCGGTCCACGCGGCGGAGGGCTATGCCCGCTCGACCGGCAAGGTCGGTGCCGTCCTCGTCACCTCCGGCCCGGGCGCGACCAACGCCGTCACCGGCCTCACCGACGCGCTGCTCGACTCGATCCCGCTGGTCTGCATCACCGGCCAGGTGCCGACGCACCTCATCGGCAACGACGCCTTCCAGGAGTGCGATACCGTCGGCATCACCCGGCCGTGCACCAAACACAACTGGCTGGTCAAGCGCATCGAGGATCTGCCGCGCATCCTGCACGAGGCCTTCCACGTGGCCAAGTCCGGGCGTCCCGGCCCGGTCGTCATCGACATTCCGAAGGACGTGCAGTTCGCCACCGGCACCTATCACGGCCCGAAGAACATCCAGCACAAGACCTATCGTCCCAAGGTCAAGGGCGACATGGACGCGATCCGTCATGCCGTCCAGATGATCGGCAAGGCGCATCGGCCGATCTTCTACACCGGCGGCGGCGTCATCAATTCGGGTCCGGCGGCGTCGCAGCTTCTGCGTGAACTGGTCCGCACCACCGGCTTCCCGATCACCTCGACGCTGATGGGTCTCGGTGCCTATCCCGGCAACGACGAGCAGTTCCTCGGCATGCTCGGCATGCACGGCACGCTCGAAGCCAACATGGCGATGCACGAGTCGGATCTGATCATCTGCATCGGCGCCCGCTTCGACGACCGTATCACCGGCCGTCTCGACGCCTTCGCGCCGCACGCCAAGAAGATCCACATCGACATCGACCCGTCGTCGATCAACAAGATCATCAAGGTCGACGTGCCGATCGTCGGCGACGTCGCTCACGTGCTCGAGGACATGGTCCGCGTCTGGAAACAGACCCAGCCGCAGATCGACAAGGCGGCGCTGCAGAAGTGGTGGGACAAGATCGCGGTGTGGCGCGGCCGCAAGTGCCTCGCCTATCGCGCCTCCGACGAGATCATCAAGCCGCAGTACGCCATCCAGCGCCTGCAGGAGGCGGTCAAGGGCAAGGACGTCTACTTCACCACCGAAGTCGGTCAGCACCAGATGTGGGCGGCCCAATTCCTGAAGTTCGACGAGCCCAACCGCTGGATGACCTCGGGCGGCCTCGGCACCATGGGCTACGGCATTCCGGCGGCGGTCGGCGTGCAGATGGCCCATCCGAGCAGCCTCGTCATCGACATCGCCGGCGAGGCCTCGGTGATGATGACCATGCAGGAGATCTCGACGGCGGTGCAGTATCGCCTGCCGATCAAGATCTTCATCCTCAACAACCACTACATGGGCATGGTCCGGCAGTGGCAGGAACTGCTGCACGGCGGGCGCTACTCGGAGAGCTATTCCCACGCCCTGCCCGACTTCGTGAAACTCGCCGAGGCGATGGGCGGCGTCGGCATCCGCTGTGAGAAGCCGAGCGATCTCGACGCCAAGATCGCCGAGATGATCGCGGTGAAGAAGCCGGTGATCTTCGACTGCGTCGTCGATCCGGCGGAGAACTGCTTCCCGATGATCCCGTCGGGCAAGGCGCACAACGAGATGCTGTTCGGCGAGGCGGTCGAGGACATCGGCAACGTCATCGACGAGAAGGGCAAGATGCTGGTGTGAGGCACGGCGCGGGCGACGAGCCCGCGCCCCATACCGAATTTCCCTTCGCTCCTGGAACTCACCTCGAGACACGAGACATCGTCATGAACACCACCCACTATCCGTCCGCCTATGTTTTCCAGACCCCCGAGACCCACACGCTCTCGGTCGTCGTCGACAACGAACCGGGCGTTCTCGCCCGCGTCGTCGGCCTGTTCTCCGGCCGCGGCTACAACATCGAGAGCCTCACCGTCTCGGAGACCGAGCACGAGAAACACCTCTCCCGCATCACCATCGTCACCACCGGCACGCCGATGGTGATCGAGCAGATCAAGAACCAACTCGACCGTCTGGTGCCGGTGCATCGCGTCGTCGACCTGACGGTCGCCGGCAAGGTGCTGGCGCGTGAACTGGCGCTGATCAAGGTGAAGGGCAAGGGCGAAGCCCGCGTCGAGGCGCTCCGTCTCGGTGACGCCTTCCGCGCCCGCGTCGTCGACGCCACCACCGAAAGCTTCGTCTTCGAGATCACCGGCAAGTCCGACAAGATCGACGAGTTCGTCGGCCTGATGGGCCCGCTCGGCCTGGTCGAATACTCCCGCACCGGCGTCGCCGCGATCTCGCGCGGACCGGAAGCGAGCTGAGCACGATCGGTCGATCCGATCGCGACGGGGGAGAGGAGCGAGGGCTCCTCTCCCCCGTTTCGTTTCGGAGGATGACGAGCTTCGTAACTTCGTCGCCACGGCCGGCTCCGCTATCTTCGCCGGCGATCGGAACAGGCCGGAGAGGCGGGCGATGTGGGACTGGGTGGTTCGGGCACTGGGCGTCTTCTGGTTCGCCGGGGGCATGGTCACCCTGAGGGCGTTGGGCGTGTCGCGGGTCATCGATGCGGCGATCTCGGCGATCCGCGGTCGGCGGACGACGCGCGATCTCGTGCGCTCTTCGCTTCTGGCGCTCGGAGCGGTGCTGACGGCGCTCGCCGGCTTTCTTCTCGCCGCGCTCGATCGTTTCGCCCTCGCGACGCTTCTCGCCAATGCGGTGGTGCAGGCGATCTGGCTCGTCTACGCCGCGCGCCACTTCCCGCCGGAGGACGCGGACGACCGCGCCGGGCGGGCGCAGACGCGCAATGCCTTCCTCTTCTGGCTCGCCGGTTCGGCGGCGGTGATCGCGGCGGAACGGGCCGGCGCGGTGCAGTTCGCCGCCCTGCCGATGGTCGAGGTGGTGGCCGGCGTGGCGGCGCTGACGGCGCTGGTGTGGCAGGGCCGGGAGATCGTGCGGATGCACCGGACGCCGTCGCTCGGGCCGATGGACGACGGCGAAGTCGATGCCGGTGAGGAGCGACCGTTCGTCCAGCCGAAGGGCGTCGTGCTCGCCCCCGAGGTCGGGTGCTGGCCGATGTGGGACGCCGACGACGGGCGCAATCTCGACCCCTGGTGTCTGGAGATCTCCGAAGATCTCGCCGCGCGCCTCGCCGATTTCGACGGACGGGTGATCGACGCGCTCGACGTCGACCACGACGACGGACCGACGATCGTCGACCCCGAGGTGCGGCGACGGCTCGAGGCGGAGGCGATCGAGATCACCCGTGCGCTCGCGGCCGTCTACGGCGCCGACGCCGTCGCCTGGAAGCTGCCGGGCGAAGGATGAGCGCGGGACCCCGTCGCCCATCCGGCGATACCGATGCCGGAGGGGGGGCAGGTGCTCGTCCCCGCCCCCCGGTCGGTCACGCATCATGCGTGGGGCGCTCCCGCTGCCGCGCGGAGCGGCCACGAGCCTCCCCTCCCCCGTTCGGAACCTTCGCGTCGTCCGGACGAGCGACCGCACCGCGGACGATACCTCGGAATTCACGAGGCCCGGATCGCCTACCAGACCGGCTCCTCGTCGCCTTCGTCGATGGCGCCTTCGAACTCGCCGCGACGACGAAGACCATCGTCGCCAGGGCACGCCGACCGACGGTCGCGGACGGTTCGACATTTCGATGGCCGATCGGATCGCATCGGCTATTCTCGATCACCGATTGGTGTCCCGGGGGGCGTACGCGTGATCGCGACCGATACTTACGATTCCGCCGTTCGATCCATCTACGCCGCCGCGACCGAGCCGGATCGATGGCCGGCGGCACTCCAGCGGATCGCCGATTGTATGGGCGACGTCGGCACGGTGCTGCTGTGGCGACGCGACGATGGCAGCATCGGCACGATCGTCTCACCGGCGCTCGAGGAAACCCACGCCGACTACATCGCCAACTGGGCCATGCGCGACACCAGAGCCCACAGGGTGATCGAGCGCGGCTATCAGGTCTCGACCGACGCGGTGACCGACGGACACGTCGTCGACGACGACGAAGTGCGAACTCTCCCCATCTACACCGACTACCTCGTCCCTCACGGGCTCGGGTGGTTCGCCGCCACCAGCGTGGCTCCCGACCCCCACGTCTGGGTGGTCATTTCGGTGCAACGCCGCTTCGACAGACCGCGCTTCGACGACGCGGAGCTGCACCTCGTCTCGCAACTGGGACGACACGTCGAGCAATCCCTGCGTCTGAGCATCCGTCTCCTCGAGGGCGAAACACGGGGCGCGGGGCTGACCAAGATCCTGACATCGATGAACATCGGGCTGTTCGGGCTCGATTCCCTCGGGCGCGTGACGATGACCAACCCGGTCGGCGACGCCCTGCTCGGCAAGGGCCTGATCGTCCGGGACGAGAAGCTCATCGCCGAGAACCGCAGCGATCGTGCGGCATTCGATGCGCTTCTCGCATCGATCCTGCGCGACGCGGTTCCGCCGGTTCCCAAGCCTCTGATCGTCGGAGATACGGAGGGCGGTCGCGTCGTTCTCCATGTTCTGCCGCTGGGCACGCCGAACATGCTCGCGGGCGCCATGTTGGCGGACACCCGTGCCCTGGTACTGGCGGTCGAGATCGATCGCGATCAGCCCGTCGACCCGACCATCCTCAGAGATCTCCTCGGATTGACCCTCAACGAGGCGCGTGTCGCTTCCCTCGTCGGCGTCGGTCTTCAACCCCGAGCCGTCGCCGATCACCTCGGCATCGCCGAAGAGACCGCACGTACCGTCCTCAAACGCGTGTTCGGCAAGGTCGGTGTGTCGCGGCAGGCCGAACTCGTCGCCCTGCTCGCCCGTCTCTCCCTACGGGGATGAGGATCGGCCGAACGACCTCGGTGCCCGGACCCGTTTCGCCCTGCCGGACCCGTACTCCAAATGGGGGATGAGGAACCTGCCCTCACATGCCATCGTTCGGCGGCACTCGAGGGTGGAACTCATGATGAAATCCGGACGCCTGTTCGCCTCCGTCTGGGAATCGCTCTCGATTCCGGCCGCGGCGTTGGCAGCCCTGTTCGCCGTCTACTTCGCGTTCGGCAACTTCTGGCTCGCCGTCAAGTTGCTGTCGATCCTCTTCCTGTGTCTGATGTCGTGGGCGAGTTGGACCGGTTATCGCCAGAACCGCGGGCGTAACGACGAATGGCCGGTCAACCTGCTGGTCTTGGGTGCATCGATCTCGGGAGGCGTCGTCCTGATCGCCTCGATCGTTCGCTGATCGTCGTTTCCGAGGTGGGTCGCCTTGGTCGAAGCACCGGCCGAGGTTGCACGATGCGATACGGCAAGCCGTGCCCAACGAGTCCACAACCCATTGAAAATCAAAGAGACATGGCTCTCGCCCCGCCCAGCGTGGCAGGCGGGCGGGCGGTTTTTCGACGACCGCGCGGCAGCCGAGCCGTTTCGAGCGCGCGCCCGGCCGCCGCCTCGCCCCCATTGCCGAGGCTCGACGATCCGATCAAACCTGATTAGACAGGCGCGAATCGCCTGCGCGCCGTCTCGTGCGGCGTGTTCCTGCGCGCTGCGCGTGTCGGTGCGATATGGTGACGGAACCGGAAGGACCACCCCCATGAAGATGCCCTCGACCATCGGACCCGTGCATTTCGTCGGGATCGGCGGCATCGGCATGAGCGGCATCGCCGAGGTGCTGCACACCCTCGGCTTCAAGGTCCAGGGCTCGGACGCCGCCGACAACGCCAACGTCCAGCGCCTGCGCGAGAAGGGCATCACCGTCTTCGTCGGCCACGACGGGGGGAACCTCGGCGAGGCCCGGGTCGTCGTCGTCTCCTCGGCGATCAAGCCCGGCAACCCGGAGCTCGTCGCCGCCCGCGAACGCTTCCTGCCCGTGGTGCGCCGCGCCGAGATGCTCGCCGAACTGATGCGCTTCAAGTCGGCGATCGCGGTGGGCGGCACCCACGGCAAGACCACCACCACCTCGATGGTGGCGGCGCTGCTCGATGCCGGCGGCCTCGATCCGACCGTCATCAACGGCGGCATCATCAATGCCTACGGCACCAACGCCCGGCTCGGTGCCGGCCAGTGGATGGTGGTGGAGAGCGACGAGAGCGACGGCTCCTTCGTCAAGTTGCCGGCCGACATCGCGGTCGTCACCAACATCGACCCGGAACATCTCGATCACTACGGCACCTTCGACAAGGTCAAGGACGCCTTCAAACACTTCGTCGAGAACGTGCCGTTCTACGGCTTCGCCGTGATGTGCCTCGATCACCCCGAGGTCCAGGCGCTCGTCGGCAAGATCGAAGATCGCCGCATCGTCACCTACGGCACCAACCCGCAGGCCGACGTGCGCTACAGCGACATCCAGGTGCTGGGCCAGCAGTCGCGCTTCACCGTCAAGGTGCGCGATCGCGTCACCGGCACCGAGAAGGTCATCCCCGACCTCGTCGTCGCCATGCCGGGCATCCACAACATCGCCAACGCCACCGCTGCGGTCGCCGTCGCCGACCAGCTCGGCATCGCGGCGGAGGCGATCCGCAAGGGGCTCGCCGGCTTCACCGGGGTCAAGCGCCGTTTCACCCCGACCGGCACCTGGAACGGCATCCAGGTCTTCGACGACTACGGCCACCACCCGGTCGAGATCATGGCGGTGCTCAAGGCCGCCCGCACCGCCGTCGAGGGTGAAGGCAAGGGCGGCAAGGTCGTCGCGGTGATGCAGCCGCACCGCTACACCCGCCTCGCCTCGCTGTTCGAGGAATTCTCCCAGGCCTTCAACGACGCCGACCGGGTCATCATCGCCGACGTCTATGCGGCGGGCGAGGCGCCGATCGAGGGCATCAGCCGCGACACCCTGGTGGGCGGCCTGCGCGGTCGCGGCCATCGCCACGTCACCGCGCTGGAGGGCCCGGAGCAACTCCCCGATCTGATCCGTGAAATGGCCACACCCGGCGACTACGTCGTCTTCCTCGGCGCCGGCAACATCACCCAGTGGGCCTACGCGCTCCCCAAGCAGCTCGCTGCGGCGGAGACGGCCGCCTGATCGGCCCCGCCCGCGACCCGAAGGAACCATCGACGTGACCGCCTCGTCCGACCTCCTCGCCCGCCTCGACACCGCCGACATCCGAGGCGCGTTGTTGCCGGGCTTCGCGCTCGGCGACACCACCTGGTTCCGCGTCGGCGGCGCCTCGGAGCTCTACTACCAGCCGGCCGACGTCGAAGACCTGCAGCTCTTTCTGCAGCGCCTGCCCGCCGACGTGCCGGTGACCGTCGTCGGCCTCGGCTCCAACCTGCTGATCCGCGAAGGTGGCGTCCCCGGCGTCACCATCCGCCTGTCGCAGCGCGGCTTCGGCGGGGTGAAGCGGATCGGCGACGCCCGCTTCGACATCGGCGCGGCGATCGCCGACAAGCAGGTGGCGCGCGCCGCACTCGATGCCGAGGTCGCCGGCTTCGCCTTCTATTTCGGCATCCCCGGCGGCATCGGCGGCGCGCTGCGCATGAACGCCGGGGCCAACGGCGGCGAGACCGCCGCCCGCGTCGTCGAGGTCCGCGCCGTCACCCGCGCCGGCAACCTCGTCACGCTCTCGAACGCCGACATGGGCTACGCCTATCGCCACTCCTCCGCCCCCGACGACCTGATCTTCGTCTCGGCGATCATGGAGGGTGTCGCCGGCGACCGCGCCGCCATCGAGGCCGAGATGGACAAGGTCACCGAGCACCGCGAGAGCGCCCAGCCGATCCGCTCGCGCACCGGCGGCTCGACCTTCAAGAACCCGCCCGGCACCTCGGCCTGGAAACTCGTCGACGCCGCCGGCTGCCGTGGCCTCGTCGTCGGCGGCGCCCATGTCTCCGAGATGCACTGCAACTTCCTCATCGCCGAGGGCGACGCCAGCGCCTACGACATCGAACTGCTGGGCGAGACGGTGCGCGCGTGTGTGTTCGAGACCTCGGGCGTCCGGCTGGAGTGGGAAATCAAGCGCCTCGGCCGCTTCGCCGCCGGCCGCGAGATCGAACCCTTCCTGGGCAGGTGAGGGTCGAGGCGGCCAGCCTCCGGATCGAACTCGGACGCGCCGCGACGGGAGCGGTCACCGCTCGACCGAGGCGACGGGAAGCCTCCGTCCGCCTTCTCCCCTCGCGGGTGAGGGGTCTCCTCGGCTTCCGTTCCGGATCCCGCCGCACCCTCTCGCCGCATCGGACAGCCGGCCCATCTCCCGGGCAGATCGAACGCCCGCCCCCTCCCCGCCTGCGCGACCGGCGCACCACGCTCGGTGATATTCCGCTGCTCGAGACGGACGGATACCGAAAATTAACCTTTCGCTAACCATACCGCGCAACCGTGAAGCGACGCCGGCGATCCGGCTGCGTCGGCGCGCCCGCGTCGACCGACGCGGCCAGTACGAGTTGCGCCCGCCGAAGGAGAATCCGGAAGATGTCGAAGCACGTCGCGGTGTTGATGGGCGGTTGGGACTCGGAGCGCCAGGTCAGCCTGTGGTCGGGCGAGGCCTGCGCCACTGCGCTCGAGAGCAAGGGCTACCGCGTCACCCGCCTCGACGTCGGCAAGGACGTCTACGCCCGCCTCGAGGAACTGCGGCCCGATGTCGCCTTCAACGCACTGCACGGCCCCTGGGGCGAGGGCGGCGCCATTCAGGGCATGCTGGAGACGCTGCGCATCCCCTACACCCATTCCGGTATCCTCGCCTCGGCGCTGGCGATGAACAAGGACAAGGCGAAGATGATCTTCGCCCAGATCGGCATTCCGCTCGCCCGCGGCGTCGTCGCCGACCGCCACGACGCGGCGAAGGAACACCTGCTGCCCGCCCCCTACGTGGTGAAACCGGTGGCCGAAGGCTCGTCCTTCGGCGTCATCATCGTCAAGGCCGACCGCACCCACCCGCCGCAGGAACTGCTGCGCGACGATTGGCCCTACGGCGACAAGGTCCTGGTGGAGAGCTTCGTCGACGGTCTGGAACTGACCTGCGCGGTGATGGGAGCGCCGGGAGAAGAACGCGCCCTCGGCGTCATCGAGATCGTGCCGGAGGAGAGCCTCGCCTTCTACGACTTCGAGGCGAAGTACAACAAGGGCGGCTCCGTCCACATCCTTCCGGCGCGAATTTTACCGGATGTTTACCAACGTGTCGAAATGCTTGCGGTCATGGCGCATCGGGCGCTCGGCTGTCGCGGCGTCTCGCGCTCCGACTTCCGATACGACGTGGCGGGAACGGGGGAACTCGTCTGCCTGGAGGTGAACACCCAGCCGGGAATGACCGGAACCTCGTTGGTTCCCGACATGGCGGCGCATTCGGGTATTCCCTTCGCGGATCTCGTGCAGTGGCTGGTGGAGGACGCGAGTTGCGATCGTTGACGGGTCATCGGCGCCTGGACCGGGCCGCCTCCGTCGCCGAACTACCGCAGGATGCGGGGTTCCGGTGGCGCAAGGGCGTGCGTACGGCCAAGCGTTGGATGAACAGCGTCGATGCTCTCGCCCGCACGGTGAAGCCGATGCACGGCACCTTCGCCGCCCTCGGCTTCCTCGGCCTGTGGGGCGCCTACGGCCTGTGGCTCTCCGGCGGATGGCGCACGACCCTCGACGCCCTCACCTCTGCCGCCGGCTTCTCCGTCGCCTCGATCGAGATCCGCGGGCTCGCCGAGGCGGACTCGACCGAGATCTCCGACCGGATCGACGTCACCCAGGCTTCCTCCCTGCTGCTGCTCGACGCCGAGCACGCCCGCGCCCGTATCGCCGAGATCCCCTGGGTCGCCGACGTCACGGTGAAGAAGCTCTATCCCAACCGCATCGTCGTCGCGCTGACCGAGCGCATCCCCTACGCGCTGTGGCAGGACGAAGGCCGCCTCAAGGTCGTCGACCGCACCGGCACGGTGATGAGCGACACCCTGCAGCCGCGTCATGCCGGCTTGCCGCTGGTGGTCGGTGCCGGCGCCGACAAGCGGGTCGAGGACGCGGTGGCATTGATGGATTCCGCTCCGACCATCCGTCCGCGCATCCGCGCCGCGGTGCTGGTGGCCGAGCGCCGCTGGAACCTCATCACCGTCGACGGCATCGAAATCATGCTGCCGGAAGACGAGCCGCGGGCTGCCCTCGCCCGCGTCGCCGACCTCCAGGCCGCCAAGAAGCTGCTCGATCGTGATCTCGTGGTGGTCGACACCCGCGTCCCCGATCGCCTCTTCGTCCGCCTCTCCGACGCCGCCGCCGCGGCGCGCAAGGAGCAGATGCGGCTGAAGCTCGGTGCCAAGAAGAAGGGGACCGACACGTGAGCCGTCCCCCTGTCGACCACATGGTGCCGCGGATGCGGCCGTTGTCCAACCGCCGAGCCACCGTCGTCTCGGTGCTCGACGTCGGCTCGACCAAGGTCACCTGCCTGATCGCCAAGCTGACCCCGCGCGCGCCCGACAAGGTGCTACCCGGCCGCACCCACGACATGACCGTGCTCGGCTACGGCATGCAGCGTTCGCGCGGCATGAAATCCGGCACCGTCGTCGATCTCGAGGAAGCCGAGCAGTCGATCCGCCTCGCCGTCGACGCCGCGGAACGCATGGCCGGTCTCACCATCGAATCGCTTATCCTCAACCTGACGGCGGGCCGACTGAAGAGCGAAGTGTTTCGCGCCAACGTCGACGTCGCCGGCTCGGAAGTCGACGAGGCGGACATCCAGCGCGTGCTCTCCGCCGGTGGGTCGCATTCGGTCACCGACAACCGGTCGGTGGTCCATTCGCTGCCCATCGGCTACGCACTCGACGGATCGCGCGGCATCAAGGACCCGATCGGCATGTTGGGCAAGAAGCTCGCGGTCGACATGCACGTGGTGACGGCGGAGAGCGCTCCGATCCGCAACCTCGAGCTCGCGGTCAACCGCTGCCATCTCGAGGTCGAGACCATGGTCGCGACCCCCTATGCCTCCGGCCTCTCCACCCTGGTCGACGACGAAGCCGATCTCGGCGTCGCCTGTGTCGACATGGGCGGCGGCACCACCTCGATGGCGATCTTCGCCGACGGAGCGTTCTGCCACGTCGACGCGCTCGCCATCGGCGGCCACCACGTCACCATGGACATCGCACAGGGTCTGTCGACCCGCTTGGCCGACGCCGAGCGGGTCAAGACACTGCACGGCTCGGCACTCGCCACCTCGTCGGACGACCACGAAGTGATCGGCGTGCCATCGGTCGGTCAGGACCGCCACGACGTCGTCAACGTGCCGCGTGGCGCGCTGACCCGCATCATCCGCCCACGCATCGAGGAGATCCTCGAGCTGGTGCGCGACCGCCTCGCCGCCTCCGGCTTCGCCGGCCGCGTCGGCAAGCGCGTCGTGCTGACGGGCGGCGCCAGCCAGCTCACCGGCGTGGTCGAGGTGGCACGACGCATTCTCGGACGCAACGTCCGTCTCGGTCGGCCGCTCGGCATCGCCGGGTTGCCGCAAGCGGCCAAGGGCGCGGCCTTCGCCGGCGCCGTCGGCCTGTTGATCTATCCGCAGGTGGCGCAGATCGAGCAGTTCGACATGCGCCAGCAGCGTCGGCTGATGACCGGCACGGGGGGCAACTACTTCGCCCGCGTCGGCCAGTGGCTGAAGGAGAGTTGGTGAACTTCTCCACCCCCCGGTCGACGGGAGGTGGAGGTGGTGCGGTTGGGAATTCCGCCCGGCGGGACCGGCGGCGGTGACTTGCGAGGATGCCATGACGCTCAATCTGAAGATGCCCGACATTCGGGAACTGAAGCCGAGGATCACCGTGTTCGGTGTGGGTGGTGCCGGTGGCAACGCCGTCAACAACATGATCCAGGCCGGATTGAACGGCGTCGACTTCGTCGTCGCCAACACCGACGCCCAGGCGCTGACTCTCACCAAGTCGGAGCGCATCATCCAGATGGGCGTCGCCGTGACGGAAGGCCTCGGCGCCGGCTCGATGCCGGAAGTCGGCCGCGCCGCGGCGGACGAGGTCATCGACGAGATCAACGATCACCTGACCGGCGCCCACATGGTGTTCATCACCGCCGGCATGGGCGGTGGCACCGGCACCGGCGCCGCCCCGGTGATCGCCAAGGCCGCGCGCGAGATGGGCATCCTCACCGTCGGCGTCGTCACCAAGCCGTTCCAGTTCGAAGGCGCCCGCCGGATGCGCGTCGCCGACTCGGGCATCACCGAGCTGCAGAAGCATGTCGACACCCTGATCGTCATCCCCAACCAGAACCTGTTCCGCATCGCCAACGAGCGCACCACCTTCGCCGACGCCTTCGCCATGGCCGATCAGGTGCTCTACTCGGGCGTCGCCTGCATCACCGACCTGATGGTCAAGGAAGGCCTGATCAACCTCGACTTCGCCGACGTCCGCTCGATCATGCGCGGCATGGGCAAGGCGATGATGGGCACCGGTGAGAGCTCCGGCGACAAGCGCGCCCTCCAGGCCGCCGAAGCCGCGATCGCCAATCCCCTTCTCGACGAGACCTCGATGAAGGGCGCCAAGGGCGTGCTGATCTCGATCTCCGGCGGCAAGGACCTCACCCTCTTCGAGGTCGACGAGGCCGCCACCCGCATCCGCGAGGAGGTCGATCCCGACGCCAACATCATCCTCGGCGCCACCTTCGACGACAGTCTCGAAGGCGTCGTCCGCGTCTCGGTGGTCGCCACCGGCATCGACCAGGAGGTGAAGGCCGAGATGACCCAGCAGGAGGCCCGCATGGCCGACCTCGCCGCTCGTCTGCGCGCCGCCGGCCGTCCGGTCCCCGCCGCCCTCGAACAGGCCCGCGTCGACATCCGCACCTCCACCGCCCCTGCGACCGCGCAATCCTCCGCCGCGGCCGCCATCGCCCGCTCCCTCGACATCGAGGAGGTGATCGCCCCGGCCCCCGCACCGGCGCCGATGGTCGAGACCCGGGTCGAACCGATCGCCGAACCGGCCGCGCCGCTCACCCGCGTCGCCCAGGATCCGGCGGTGGCGATCCAGCGCGTCGAACCGCAGCCGGCGACCTTCGCCCACACCGATCCGGTCCAGGAGATCGACGAACCGGTGGCCCGCCCGGAGCCGCAGATCGACCGTCGCCCCTACATCCCGCCGACCGCGGAGCGTCCGGCGATGCAATCCCGTATGCCGCGCGTCGACGAGTTCCCGCCGATCGCCCAGCGCCAGATGGCTCAACCCGAGGAGCATCACGAAGAAGAGCGCCGCCCGATGAGCCTCCTCAAGCGGCTCGCCCACGGTCTCTCCCGCCGCGACGATCACGAGATGGAAGCCCCGGCACCGCAGATGCGCGAGCCGAGCTTCGCACCGGCGCCGCGCGAACCCGCCGCCTACCAGCCCGCCGGCCACGACGAGTTCGCCAAACGCCCCGCCCCGCGCATGCCCGCCGAACCGGCCCATCGCCCGGCCGCCGGCAGCCTCGATCCGATGGGCCGTGCCCCGGCTCAGACGCGCCTGTCGGAAGAGGATCAGCTGGAGATCCCGGCCTTCCTCCGGCGTCAGGCGAACTGACTCGGCGTCACCCTGGAACGAGACGAGAAGGGGTCTGTCACGATTGTGGCAGACCCCTTCTCCATTTCTCGCCACACTCCAACAATTAATTGAAATTAAAAGATATTATGTTCCTTGATAATGGTAACAATGTGTAACCAAGCGTGATTTCGCTTCCGACCCGACCCCCGTTAGTTTGACGATAGAACGGTTCGCATCGGTGCTTCGAATGCCGCATCGAACCGCTTTCGGGAGTGGTGGAATCCGGGACGATCCCACCGCTTCGAAGACATGACTTCCGGTTCGCCGAACGGCATGCCGCAGGCGAACGAGACGGGTGAAGACGATGGCACGAACGACCGTGAACGCTCAGACCACGATCGCCGATACGGTACGCGTCGTGGGAATAGGTGTCCACAGTGGCCAGGAAGTCACCCTCACCCTCCAGCCCGCCGATCCCGATACCGGTATCGTCTTCGTCCGCACCGAGGCTGTCCAGGGCCGTGACGTCGAGATCCCGGCCCTGTGGAGCCATGTCTCCGCCACCGATCTCTGCACCATGGTCGGCGACCCGAAGCACGCTTCCGTCGCCACCATCGAACATCTGATGGCCGCCCTTCGCGGTCTCGGCGTCGACAACGTGCTGATCGAGATCGACGGCTCGGAAGTCCCGGTGATGGACGGTTCCTCCGACGCCTTCATCGAGGCGATCGACCAGGTCGGCCTCGTCACCCAGTCGGCGCGCCGGCGCTGGATCAAGGTCCTCAAACCGGTCCGCGTCGAGCTCGGCAGCGGTTGGGCGGAACTCCGCCCCCACGACGGCCAGCGCTACGAGGTCACCATCGACTTCCCCGACAAGGTGATCGGCCGGCAATCGATCGGCATCGATCTCTCCCCCAGGGTCTTCCGCGAGCAGGTCGCCCGCGCCCGCACCTTCGGTTTCGTCAAGGACCTCGAGAAACTCCTGCCGATGGGCCTGTGCCGCGGCTCCAGCCTCGAGAATTCGGTCGCGATCAAGGACGATCGCGTCCTCAACCCGGAAGGCCTGCGCTGGGCCGACGAATTCGTCCGCCACAAGCTGCTCGACGCCATCGGCGATCTCGCCCTCTCCGGCGCCCCCCTGCTCGGCCTCTACCGCTCCTATCGCGGCGGCCACCGCATGAACCACCTGACGCTGAAGGCGCTCCTCTCCGACCCGACCGCCTGGACGCTGGTCGATGCGCCGTTGCGCGCCGCCGCTCCGGCCGCCGAACTCGGCCTCGGTCTGGTCGCGCCGGCCTGGGCCGCAGAGGTCGCCTGAATTTCCGCGACCGGTGTTCGCCACAAATTCGATCCAATCGACCGCCACCGAGGTGACGCCGTCGCCGAGGCGCGATACAAACTCCGCCGGACCGGCGCTGCCGGTGTCGCGGTGCCGGCGAACCGGATCGGTCGCGACGGAACGAGCGGATCGACAGAGATGAGGAACGCCGACGTGGTCGACGCGGGTAGCACGAAGACGATGGAGCGCCCCTCCGCACTCGGCCGGGCACACCGGATCGCGAGCCTCGCGCTCGCCACGACGCTGGCCGCCTTCCTCGCCGGTTGCGCCTCCAAGGACGACGACCTCGGTCTCGACCGGACCCCGGCCGATCAGCTCTACAACGAAGCCCTGGTGCTGCAACAGGCCGGCAAGCGCGCCGACGCGGTCAAGAAGTTCGGCGATCTCGACCGGCTGCATCCCTATTCGGAATGGGCCAAGAAGTCGGTGCTGATGCAGGCCTACACCGAGTTCGAGCGCGCCAACTACACCGAATGCATCACCGCGGCGCGCCGCTTCGTCACCCTCTATCCCGGCAGCCCGGACGCGGCCTATGCCCAGTACCTGATGGCCGAGAGCTACTTCAAGCAGATCCCCGACATCAGCCGCGACCAGGAGCGCACCGGCAAGGCGATGGCCGCCTATGCCGAGCTCGTCCAGAAGTATCCGAGTTCGCCTTACGCGGACGACGCCCGCAAGAAGCTGCTGACCGTCAAGGACCAGCTCGCCGGCAAGGAGATGGACGTCGGCCGCTTCTATCTGCGCAAGGGCCAGCATCTCGCCGCGATCAACCGCTTCAAGGTGGTGACCACCGAGTACCAGACCACGCGCCACGTCGAGGAGGCGCTCGCCCGTCTGGTCGAGGCCTACTATGCCCTCGGCGTCGTCAACGAGGCGCAGACCGCGGCCGCCGTGCTCGGGCACAATTTCCCCGACAGCCAGTGGTACAAGGACAGCTATGCGCTGCTGAGGACGGGCGGCTACGAGCCGAGCGAGACCTCGGGAAGCTGGATCTCCAAGTCCTTCAAGAATTTCCGCGTGTTCTGAGCCCGCCCGACCGCATCGCCGGTCGGGGGTTCCGTTTTGTTCTCGTCGGCGCTATCGTCGGGCCACGCCCTGCCGGAGAATCGCGTCCGCCCATGCTCGCCGCTCTGTCGATCCGAGACATCGTTCTGATCGAGCGGCTGGAGATCGACTTCGCCCGCGGCCTGACGGTGCTGACCGGCGAGACGGGCGCCGGCAAATCGATCCTGCTCGACAGCCTGGCGCTGGCACTCGGCGGCCGTGGCGACGCCGGCCTCGTCCGCCACGGCGCGGCACAGGGGCAGGTCACCGCCGTCTTCGACGTCGCCGCCGACCACCCCGTCCGCCGGATTCTCGCCGACAACGACATCGACGCCTCCGGCGACCTCATCGTCCGCCGCATCCAGACCGCCGACGGCCGCACCCGCGCCTTCCTCAACGACGCCCCGGTCTCGGCGACGCTGTTGCGCGACATCGGCGAGCGACTGGTCGAGATTCACGGTCAGCACGACGACCGAGCGCTCACCGACGAACGCGAGCATCGCCGCCTGCTCGATGCCTTCGGCGGGCTCGAGCCGGCGGTCGCCACCGTCGCCACCGCCTGGACCGCCTGGCGCGCCGCGATCCGGGAACGCGACGGCCACGCCGCCCGCATCGACGCCGCCCGCCGCGAAGCCGACTACCTGCGCGCCAGCCTCGAGGACCTCGACCGCCTCGCCCCGGCCGAGGGCGAGGAGACGGAACTCGCCACGAAACGCCACCGTATGATGCAGTCGGAGAAGGTCGCCGGCGATCTGGCCGCTGCGGTCGAGACCTTCGACGGCGCTCATTCGCCGATCCCGACCGTCGCCTCGCTGATGCGCAATCTGGAGCGCAAGACCGCGGCCCTCCCCGAATTGACCGAGACGGCGCTGAAGCCGATGGGTGCCGCGCTGGACCTTCTGGAAGAGGCGCGCGCCGCGCTGGAACGTGCGCTACGCGCCGCCGATTTCGATCCGCGTGATCTCGAGCGAACCGAAGAGCGCCTCTTCGCCCTGCGCGCCGCCGCCCGTAAGCACGCCTGCGCCTGCGACGCACTGCCCGGCCTGCACGCCCGCATGGCCGCAGACCTCGCCGCCCTCGACCATGGCGAGGAACGGCTCGCCGCCCTGGAGACGGCCGTCGGCACTGCGGAAGCCGCCTATGTCGCAGCGGCACAGGCCCTCTCCGCCACCCGTGCCGAGACCGCGACGGCGCTCGAGGCGGCCGTCCATGCCGAACTTCCGGCGCTGAAGCTGGAGCGCGCCCGCTTCCTCGTCGCCCGCACGAGCGATCGAACCCAGGCCGGCCCCGCGGGCATCGACCGCATCGAGTTCCACGTCCAGACCAATCCCGGCACCCGACCGGGCCCGATGATGAAGGTCGCCTCCGGCGGCGAGCTGTCGCGCTTCCTCTTGGCGCTGAAGGTCAGCCTCGCCGACAAGGGCTCGGCCCCGACCCTGATCTTCGACGAGATCGACACCGGGGTGGGCGGTGCCGTCGCCGGCGCCGTCGGTCAGCGGCTGGCGCGATTGGCCGACAAGGTCCAGGTGATGAGCGTCACCCACGCCCCTCAGGTGGCGGCGCTCGCCGACACCCATCTGCTGATCTCCAAGGAACCGGTCCCCGGCGGCGGCGAAGACCGCGTGGCGACCCGCGTCGTCGAACTCACCCGCGACGCTCGCCGCGAGGAGATCGCTCGGATGCTGTCGGGCGAGACGGTGACTGCGGAGGCGAGAGCCGCGGCGGAACGCCTGATCGCCGAAGGGTGATACCGAGCGGACGAAGTTTGGACCCATTCGAAGCTTCGTACGCGAAGGCGAGCCCGAATGGGCGTCGGCCGGTCGGGCCGTGACGCCATGAAATTCGGACGAGTCCGAATTTCATGGGCCCGATATGAGAGGGCGCCGGTTCACGGCCCCGGATCGACATCACGGCCCGGTGCGAGGCGTCTGCACCATGTTCTTCGTGTCGAGCTTGTCTTCGAGCCGAGGCGCTTCGAGAGTGCCACGCATCCGAATGCTCCCGGTCCGATCCGTACGTTCGAATTCGAAACGCGCATCCCCACCTTGACGCGCATGGACGACGAACGCCGCCACCACGACGAGTGCGAGAACGACGATCGCCGTCACGGCATAATTGGGATCAAGGTCACGGCCCATGATGCCCCCCCGAATCCTGACTCTTCTACTCGACGGGGCACTTGACCCGACCCCGGACCGCTCGCTCATCGCGCGGCCGGCTCAACCGTGGCGACACGGTAACTTTTTGTCAACTCATTCGCATCTGATGTAATCATTTTTTCATTCAGAGCCTCCGATTCGCGACGGAAATACACCTGGAATCCTGTGTAACAACAACCAGAACTAAGCATTCGGTTGTGTTTTCGGGGTGTCACCCCCACGATTTCCGAACAGGTTGACAATCTGAATTTTTCGGTAAAGTTTATTGCATATTCCGCTCGTCCCATCCGGGGAGATGAGAATGGCCGCATTGCTTGCCGACTGGCGCGTCAGCCGTGTTTCCGAGTTCCGTTCCGCCGTCGGCTTGTCGCAAGCGGCTCTCGCCGAGCGCGTCGGCATCTCGCGCCCCACGCTGGCCAAGATCGAAGAGGGTGGTGAGACGAAGCACTCGACCATCAACTTTCTCTATACGCGCCTTCGCGAAGAATTCGGAGATCAGTTCGACGACATCCAATTGGTGGAAACTGCGCCGAACGCCTTCGCTCTGCATTTCGAGAGGAAAGATCCGCCGAGTCGTGTCGAACATCTACGGCAGGTGCCGAATTGGGGACCGGAGCTTTCGGCACTGTCTCGAAAGATGATGGAAATGGGAAACGATCGGAATGCGGCATACCTTCCATCTTTCCATGCGGAGTTGATGGAAATTCTCGAATCTTACCAAAAATTGACAGGACTGCAGTTTCTGGTGGCGACCCGTTCGGAGTGATGATCCGGGCTCGCTCGGCGGTGGATCCGGGTATAGTCGCCCGACCCTCCGCAGAGCGAGCCGCCATGCCCCCCGCCGACCTCTCCCCCGATGCCCTCTCGCCCCTGGAAGCCGCCGCCGAGATCGCCCGGCTCTCGGACGAGATCCGCGAGCACGATCGCCGCTACTATCGGGACGACGCCCCGACCGTCTCCGATGCCGAGTACGATCGGCTGCGTCGCCGCCTGCTCGCCCTCGAAGCGCGCTTCCCGGACCTGCGCCGCCCCGACAGCCCGAGCCAGAAGGTCGGCGCCGGACCGTCGGAGAAGTTCGACAAGGTGACGCATCGCGTCCCGATGCTGTCGCTCGACAACGCCTTCTCCGACGCGGACGTCACCGACTTCGTCGGCCGCGTCCACCGCTTCCTCGCCACCCATGGCGAGGCGGTCGCCTTCACCGCCGAGCCGAAGATCGACGGCCTCTCTCTCAGCCTGCGCTACGAGGCCGGCCGCCTCGTCTCCGCCGCCACCCGCGGCGACGGCGCCGAAGGCGAGAACGTCACGGCGAACGTCCGCACCGTCGCCGATGTGCCCACGGTGCTCGCCGACGGCGCCCCCGAAGTGCTGGAGGTCCGCGGCGAGGTCTACATGGGACATACCGACTTCGCCGCCTTGAACGCCCGCCAGGAGGTCGCCGGCGAAAAGACCTTCGCCAATCCGCGCAACGCCGCCGCGGGCAGCCTCCGCCAGCTCGACCCGCGCATCACCGCCTCGCGACCGCTGCGCTTCTTCGCCTATGCCTGGGGCGAGGTGTCGGAGGATTGGTCGCCGACCACCCAGTGGGACCGAGTCCAGGCCTTCCGCGCCCTCGGTTTCCCGGTCAACGACCTGATGGTGCGCTGCGCCGACGCCGAGGAGCTCCTCGCCCACTACCGCCGCATCGAGGCGATGCGCGCTTCGCTCGGCTACGACATCGACGGCGTCGTCTACAAGGTCGACCGGCTCGACCTGCAACAGCGCCTCGGCTTCGTCTCGCGCTCACCGCGCTGGGCGATCGCCCACAAGTTCCCGGCCGAACGCGCCACCACGATCCTGGACGGGATCGACATCCAGGTCGGACGCACCGGGGCGCACACTCCGGTCGCCCGCCTCGTTCCCGTCACCGTCGGCGGCGTCGTGGTGTCGAATGCGACGCTGCACAATGCCGACGAGATCGCCCGCCTCGACGCGCGCATCGGCGACACGGTGGTGGTGCAGCGTGCCGGCGATGTCATTCCGCAGATCGTCGAGGTGGTGAAGGATGCCGCCCACGAGACGCGCGAGCCTTTCGCCTTTCCGCACATCTGCCGCTGCGACCTCGCCACACCGTTGGTGCGCGAGGAGACCGCCACCGGCGAGGAGGGCAGGATCCGCCGCTGCACCGGCGAGTTCGCCTGCCCCTATCAGCGCCAGGAACACCTGCGCCACTTCGTCTCCCGCCGCGCCTTCGACATCGAGGGGCTGGGCGAGAAGCAGATCGAATTCTTCTTCACCGACCAGGACTTCCCCGTCCGCGAGCCGGCCGACATCTTCACCCTCGCCACCCGCAATGCGGCGAGCCGGCTGAAGAAGCTCGAGAACAAGGAGGGGTTCGGCGCGACCAGCGTGGCGAAGCTCTTCGCCGCCGTCGACGAACGCCGCACCATCGGGCTCGAGCGCTTCCTCTTCGCGCTGGGCATCCGCAACGTCGGCGAGACCACCGCCCGCCAACTCGCCCGCGCCTACGGCTCGTGGTCCGCCTTCCACGACGGGGCGATGCGGGTCGTCGATGGAGATGCTGCGGCGCGCGAGGAGATGGATGCCATCGACCAGATCGGCGAGACGGTGATCGACAGCGTCGCCGCCTATTTCCGCGAGCCCCACAACCGTGCCGTGGTCGATCGCCTGATCGAACACGTCACCCCCCTCGACGCCGAGAAGCCCAAGACCGATACCAGGGTCGCCGGTAGGACGGTGGTCTTCACCGGCTCCCTCGAGAAGATGACCCGTGACGAGGCCAAGGCCATGGCGGAGCGGCTCGGCGCCAAGGTCGCCGGCTCGGTCTCGGCCAAGACCCACATCGTGGTGGCGGGGCCGGGTGCCGGCTCCAAGCTCGCCAAGGCGCGCGAACTGGGCGTCGAGATTATCTCCGAGGAGGAATGGTTGAAGCGGATCGACGGCTGACCGATCACCGCTTGCCCGCCACCTCTTCGACGAGATCCGCCAGCCGCGCCACCGCGTCGGCCTTGCCGGCGGCCTTGGCCGCTTCGGCGGCTTCGGCCAGTTGCTCGGGATCGGTCATCGCCTTGGTCAGTTCTTCGGCCAGACGCTCCGGCGTCAGTTCGTCCTGGCGGATCGGCCAGCCGCCGCCGGCCGCCTCCAGCACCGCGGCGTTCGCCGCCTGATCCTGATCGAGTGCGCCGGGCAGTGGCACGAGGATCGCCGGACGACCGATCACCGCCAACTCGCCGACGCTCGACGCCCCCGACCGGCACACCACCAGATGCGCCGCCGCGATCCGCGCCGGCAGGTCGACGAAGAACGGCGCCACCTCGGCGGAGACCCCGAGCCGCGCATAGGCGGCCATCACCGCCTCGGCGTCTTCGGCGCGGGCCTGCTGCACCAGCCTGAGCCGCGCCCGGAGCGCCGGATCGAGCCTCTCGACCGCCGGCGGCACCGCTTCGGAGAAGAACCGCGCCCCCTGGCTGCCACCGAAGACGAGCAGCCGGAACTCGCCATCGAGCGCCGGGACCGCATAGGGCACCCGCGCCGCCGAGATCACCATGTCGCGCACCGGATTGCCGGTGTGGACCGCACGTCGCGCGTCGGCCCCCAACATCCGCGTACCGGGAAACGACAGGGCGATGCGCGTCACCCGCTTCGCCAGCGCCCTGTTCGCCCGCCCCATCACCGCGTTCTGCTCGTGCAGGACGGTCGGCACGCCGGAGAGCTGCGCCGCGATCATCGGCGGGAAGGTCGGATAGCCGCCGAAACCGACCACCGCGTCGGGGCGGATGCGGCGCAGGAGCCTCCACGCCTGCCACGTGCCGATCGCCAGCGTCGCGACGGTCCTGATCACCGAGATCGGATCGCGCCCCTTGAAGGTGGCCGAGGGGATGATGTCGATCGCCCGTGCCGGGAAGGCGCGGCCGTATTTGTCGGCGCGCTCGTCGGTGGCGAGCTCGACGGCATGGCCGCGGCGGCCGAGTTCGGCGGCGAGCGATTCCGCCGGGAAGAGATGGCCGCCGGTACCCCCGGCAGCGAGCAGGATGGTGAGGCTCATCGGGTCCCTCGTCGTGGTCCGTCCGTCGATGCGCCCGGTTCCGACGCGACCGGATCGACGGGGAGGCTCCGGCAGTGCGATGCGGTCTGCCGGAACGGGATCAGGCGGCGTGCGGCGTCGCGCCGATGTCGCTCTCGACCGGCTCCAGCCGGATCGGTGCGGCGAAGCGGGTCGCCTGCGGTCGCCGTCGCGTCAGCGCCAGAAGACACCCCATCTCGAAGGCGGTGGCGATCAGCGACGAGCCGCCGTAGGAGATGAACGGCAGCGTCATGCCCTTGGCCGGCATCAGTTGCAGGTTCACCGCGATGTTGATGCCCGACTGCACGCCGATCAGCACGACGAGGCCGACCACCGCGTAGCGGATGAACGGGTCGTCCTCGCGCATGGCGTGGGCGAGGCCGCGGAAGACGATCCAGGCGAAGATCGCCACCACCAGCGTGCACATGATCAGCCCGTATTCCTCGCCGATCACCGCGAAGATGTAGTCGGTGTGGCTGTCGGGCAGCAGCCGCTTCACCGTCCCTTCGCCCGGGCCGCGGCCGAACCAGCCGCCGTTGAGGAAACTGTCGTGGGCCTGCTGGGCCTGATAGCCGTCGGCGGTCATGTGGCCGCTCTTCACCGCCCCCTGCTTGTCGAGAAAGCGGTTGATGCGGGCATGGACGTGCGGAACGAAGGTGTAGGCCGCCCAGACGCCGGCGACACCCGCCCCGCCGAGCCCGACGATCCACCACAACGACATGCCGGCGACGAAGAACACGGCGATCCACGCCGCCGAGGCGAGGATGGTCTGGCCGATGTCGGGCTGGGCGACGAGCAGCGCCGCGACGACGATGAACAGCAGGATGGCGAGCGCGTTGCCCGGCACCCGATGTTCCCGGTGCTTCTGGTTCTCGGCGAAGAGCCAGGCGGCGAGGATGATGAAGGCCGGTTTGACGAATTCCGACGGCTGCACCGTGACGCCGAGGAGGTTGATCCAGCGCCGCGCCCCCTTCACCTCCTGTCCGAAGAACAGCACCGCCACCAAGAGCACCAGCGACACGACGAAGACCGCCGCCGCCGCTCGCCGCACCCCGCGCGGGCCGAGGAAGGAGACACCGAACAGCATCGCCAGCGCCGGCACGAAGAAGACCGCATGGCGCTTGACGAAGTGGAAGCTGTCGGAGGCGCCGATCCGCTCCGCCACCACCGGCGAGGCGGCGAAGGAGAAGACCAGCCCCGCCACCAGCAGCACAACCGCCGCCGCGATCAGGGTGCGATCGACGGTCCACCACCAGGATGCGAAGAGCGAACGATCGGTACGGTTCATGGCCCCACCCCTTCGATCCCCGGGATCGCCGCGACCAGGGCGCGGAAATGATCGCCCCGGACTTCGAAGTTCTTGAACTGGTCGTAGGAGGCGCAGGCCGGTGACAACAGCACCACCGGCTCCGCCGCCCCGTCGGCCGCCGCATCGGCCGCCGCGAGTTCGAGCGCCCGTTCGATGGTGCCGGCGCGCTCGAGCGCCACGCGACCGTCGAGCGTCGCGGCGAACTCCTCACTCGCCGCGCCGATCAGATAGGCCTTGGCGATCCGATCGAAGAAGCCGCCGAGCGAGGTGATACCGCCCGACTTCGGCTTGCCGCCGGCGATCCAGTAGATCCGTTCGAAGCTCGCCAGCGCCTGCGCCGTCGAATCGGCGTTGGTCGCCTTCGAGTCGTTGACGAACAGCACTCGGCCCTTGCGCCCCACCTGCTCCATGCGATGGGCGAGGCCGGGGAAGGTGGCGAGACCCGCCGCGATCTCTCCGGTCGAGAGACCCAGCGCCCGACAGGCCGCGACCGCGGCGCAGGCGTTCTGGGCGTTGTGGCGGCCGCGCAGCGACCCGATGCCGGTGAGATCGGCGACGATCGTCTCCCGACCCCCCTCGGCCACGACGATCGCCGAACCGCGGGCGAAGACGCCGTCGGCGAGGTCCTGCGTCGCCGAGATGCGGACGACCGTGTGCGCCTCGGCCTCGATCCGCGCCGCGATTTCCGCCGACAGCGAATCGTCGACACCGATCACCGCGGTCCCCGCCGCTTCGACCAACCGCTCCTTGATTGCCGCGTAGGCGGTCATGGTGCCGTGGCGGTCGAGGTGATCCTCGGAGAGATTGGTCAGGATGCCGACCGTCGGATCGAGGCTCGGCGCCAGATCGATCTGGAACGACGAGCACTCCACCACGTAGGTACGCGACGGATCGAGCGGGTCGAGCGACAGCACGGCGCGACCGATGTTGCCCCCCATCTGGGCGTCACGGCCGGCGGCGCGCAGCAGATGATCGATCAGTGCCGTGGTGGTCGACTTGCCGTTTGTGCCGGTGATCGCCACGAAGGGCGCGGTCGGGCAGGTGGCGCGACGCTGGCGGGCGAAGAGTTCGACGTCGCCGACGACCGGCACGTGGGCGGCATGGGCGAGTCGCACCGTCCAGTGCGGTTCGGGATGGGTGAGCGGCACCCCCGGCGCCAACACCAGCGCCTCGAGCTCGCGCCACGTGACCTCGCCGAGCGCCACCACCTCGAGACCGCGCCGCGCCGCTTCGCTCCGCGCCGCCTCGGCATCGTCCCAGACACGTAGATGCGCACCGCCGGCGGCGAGCGCCTCGGCGGTGGCGAGCCCCGAGCCACCGAGCCCGAACAGCGCCACCGCGCGATCCCGGAAGAGGTCGACCGCGATCATCTCCTCACCTCAGCTTCAACGTGGAGAGCCCGATCAGGGCGAGGACGACGGCGATGATCCAGAAGCGGATGACGACCTGCGGCTCCTTCCAGCCGAGCTGTTCGAAGTGGTGGTGGATCGGCGCCATCCTGAAGACGCGCTTTCCCGTGAGCTTGAAGCTCGCCACCTGGATGATCACCGACATCGCCTCGAGTACGAACAGCCCGCCGACGATGCCGAGCACGATCTCGTGCTTGACCGCCACCGAGACCGAGCCGAGCAGACCACCGAGCGCCAGCGACCCGGTGTCGCCCATGAAGATCGCCGCCGGCGGCGCGTTGAACCACAGGAAGCCGAGGCCGGCGCCGACCACGGCGCCGAGCACCACCGACAGCTCGCCCGCACCCGGCACGTGGTTGATGCCGAGATAGGCGGAATAGTCGACACGGCCGGTCAGATAGGCGATCGCCGCGAAGGTCGCCGCCGCGATCATCACCGGCACGATGGCGAGCCCGTCGAGCCCGTCGGTGAGGTTCACCGCATTGCCGAAGGAGACGATGACGAAGGAACCGAAGACGATGAAGAACCAGCCGAGGTCGACGAAGAAATCCTTGAACAGCGGGAAGGCGACCGCCGTCGGATGGGCGCCGCGGTTCATCCACACCATCACCAGCACGGCGATGCCCGAGATGATGAACTCGAGCGCCAGCCGCTGCTTGCCGGAGAAGCCCTTGTGGCTCTGCTTGGTGACCTTGAGGTAGTCGTCCCAGAAGCCGATGGCGCCGAAGCCGAGCGTCACCGCGGTCACCGCCAACACGTAGATGTTGGAGAGGTTGGCCCACAACAGTGTCGAGAACAGGAAGCCGGAGAGGATCATCAGCCCACCCATCGTGGGCGTGCCCTTCTTGGTGATCAGATGCGACGCCGGCCCGTCCTCGCGGATCGGCTGGCCCTTGCCCTGTTTGACCTTGAGCGTGGCGATGATCGCCGGTCCGAACATGAAGACGAAGGCGAGCGCCGTCAGGATCGCCCCGCCGGTGCGGAAGCTCTGATAGCGGAAGAGGTTGAAGAGGATGGACTTGTCGGAGAGTTCTCCGAGGACGTAGAGCATCGGTGGACCTTCAGACGTCTTCCGCGAGAGCGTGGGTGGAGGAGAAACGGCTCTTCAGGGCTTCGACCACCGGCCCCATACGGCTGCCGTTGGAGCCCTTGACCATCAGCGCGTCGCCGGGACGCACCGCGAGTAGGAGCTTCGGCTCGAGCTCCTTGGCGGTCGCCGCCCAGGCGCCCTGCATGTCGATCGGCAATGCCCGCCACAGCGCGTGCATCAGCGGACCGGCGAGGAACACCCGATCGGTCCGCGCCGCGATCAACGCCTCGGCGAGGCCGGCGTGCAGCGCCTCGCCCTGCGGCCCGAGTTCGAGCATGTCGCCGAGCACCGCGACGCGCCGCCCTTCGAGCCCGACCGGGGTGTGGCCGAGCAGGTCGATCGCCGCTCGCATCGACGCCGGATTGGCGTTGTAACTCTCGTCGATCAGCACCGCCTCGCCGTGGCCGAGATGCAGCGTGTGGCGTTCGCCGCGCCCCTTGGGCGGCGCCATGTCGGCGAGCGCCAGACCGGCGCGAGCGAGATCGGCGCCGACCAGCGCCGTCGTCGCCAGCACCGCCAGCGAGTTCTTGACCACGTGCATTCCCGGCGCGCCGATCTTGTAGGTGATCGCCCCGCCGAGAACGTTCGCCATCACCGTGGAGGTCTCCGCCTGCAGCGACGCCCGCACCAGACGCGCCTCGAAGCCTTCGCCGATGCCGAAGCGGACGACGCGCGCCCCTTTCGCCGCGGCTGCCGCGATCAGGATACCGGCCTGCGCCACGTCGCCGTCGACGACCGCCGCGCCGCCCGGCTCGAGCCCGGAGAAGATCTCGGCCTTGGCCTCGGCGATCGCCTCGACGTCGCGGAAGAACTCGAGATGCACCGGCGCCACCGTGGTGACCACCGCTACGTGCGGCCGCACCAGCGCCGTGAGCGGCGTGATCTCGCCGGCGTGGTTCATGCCGATCTCGAACACGCCGAAGGCACAGTCGGCGGGCATCCGGGCGAGCGTCAACGGCACGCCCCAGTGATTGTTGTAGGAAGCGACCGAGGCGTGGGTCTTGCCTTGGCCGGCGAGGACATGACGCAGCGCCTCCTTGGTCGAGGTCTTGCCGACCGACCCGGTCACCGCGACGATCCGCGCCGTCGTCCGCGCCCGCGCCGCGATCGCCAGCCGCCTGAGCGCCTCCAGCACGTCGTCGACCACCACGTAGCGACCGTCCGCCGGCAGCGCCCCGAGCTTCTCCTCGGCGACGACGCAGACGCCGGCGCCGCGGCCGAGCGCCGCCTCGACGAAATCGTGGCCGTCGCGGGCATCGCCCTGGATGGCGAAGAAGGCGTCGGTCTCGGCCAGCGTCCGGCTGTCGATCGAGATGCCGCCGATCGTCCCCGTCGGCCGGCCGACGACGCGGCCGCCGGTGGCGGCGACGAGATCGGCGAGGGTCCAGAGCGGAGCGGTCATCGGCTGAGATCCTCGAGGGCGGCGACCACCGAGTCGTGATCGGAGAAGGGCAACGTCGTCTTGCCGACGATCTGGCCGGTTTCATGACCTTTACCGGCGACCACCAGCACGTCGCCGGCAGCGAGCATCCGAACCCCTTCGCGGATCGCCCGGCCGCGGTCGCCGATCTCGATCGCCCCCGGTGCCGCGGCGAGGATGGCGCGGCGGATCGCCGCCGGCTCCTCCGAGCGCGGGTTGTCGTCGGTGACGATGGTGACGTCGGCGAGCCGGGTGGCGATCTCGCCCATGATCGGCCGCTTGCCGGGATCGCGATCACCGCCGCAGCCGAAGACCACCACCAGCCGCCCCGTCGTGTAGGGACGCAACGCCATCAGCACCTTCTCGAGCGCGTCCGGCTTGTGGGCGTAGTCGACGAAGACCGGGGCTCCCGCCGGCGTCGTCCCGGCGAGGTCGAGCCGGCCGGGCGCGCCTTCGAGATGGTCGAGGGCGGCGAGCGCGGCGGCGACCGGCGTACCGGTGACGATGGTGAGCCCGGCCGCGACCAGGGCGTTGGAGACCTGGAAGGTGCCGAGCAGCGGCAGCCGGACGGTGTGCATCTCTCCCGCCGCGGCGATCGTCAGCATCTGCCGCCCGGCTTCGGCCGAAACCGCGACGAGCTTCAGATCGGCGCCGGCTCGCCCGACCTCGAACACCCGGCGCCCGGCGGCGCGCGCCCGTTCCGCCGCGCGGACACCGTCGGCGCTGTCCATCTCGACCACCACCGGGCCGCCCGGCGGCACCAGATCCTCGAACAGCCGCATCTTGGCGTCGAAGTAGTGCTCGACCGTCGGATGGTAGTCGAGGTGGTCGCGCGACAGGTTGGTGAACGCGCCGGCGGCGATCCTCACACCGTCGAGGCGATGCTGGTCGAGCCCGTGCGACGAGGCCTCGAGCGCCACGTGGCCGACCCCTTCGGCGGCGAGACCGGCGAGATCGCGGGCGAGATCGACCGGATCGGGAGTGGTCAGCGAGCCGTAGGTGGCGCCGTTCGGCTTGACGATGCCGATCGTACCGATCGACGCGGCCGCATGGCCGAGCCGCTCCCAGATCTGACGGACGAAGGCGGCGACCGAGGTCTTGCCCGAGGTCCCGGTCACCGCGACGATGGTCGCCGGTTGCGCGCCGAAGAACCGCGCCGCGACGAGCGCCAGTGCCCGACGCGGCTCCTCCGCCCGCACCACCGGCACGCCGACCGCGCCGAGATCGACGTCGGGCCCGGCGACGATCGCCACCGCCCCTCGCTCCACCGCATGGGCGGCATAGCGGGCGCCGTCCGCCCGGGTGCCGGCGAGCGCGGCGAACAGCCACCCGGCCTCGACCTTGCGGCTGTCGGCGGTCACGCCGACGATCTCGGGGTCCGCGCCGGCGGCCTCCACGACGATCTCTCGGGTGAGTTCCCTGAGGCGCATGACCCCGTACCCCGTTCCACCCGACCGTCGCGTCCGACGGGCGAGTTCAGTTGGCAGCCACGATCGGCTTCGCCGGTTCGTATTTCGGCATCACCCCCAGCATGGGCGCGATGCGGCGGACGATGGCACCGACGGTGGGCGCCGCATTGAGGCCGGCGGTGGCGGCACCGACCTCCTTCTCGGCCTTCGGCTCGTCGAGCACCACCAGCACCAGATACTGCGGGTCGTCCATCGGGAAGGCGGCGAGATAGGAGTTGAACCGCTTGTTGCCCGAATAGTGACCGTTCTCGAGCTTCTCCGCCGTGCCGGTCTTGCCGCCGACGAGATAACCCGGCACATCCGCCTTCGACCCCGACCCGCCCGACCCGGGCGTGTTGTTGAGGCGGAAGAGGTAGCGCATCTTGTCGCTCGTCTCGCTCCGGATCACCTGCCGGGCGACCTTGGTGGCTTCCTCGGGCGTCCGCCGGAAGAAGGTCGGCGAGATGAAACGTCCGCCGTTGATCACCGCCGCACCCGCCACTGCCGTGTGCATCGGCGTCACCGAGATGCCGTGACCGAAGGCCTGTGTCGCGGTCGAGACCTCCGACAGGCGCTTGGGATAGAGCGGCGCGGCGACTTCGGGAAGCTCGGTTTCGAGTTTCCTGTGGAAACCGATCTTGTCGAAGAAGGCGCGTTGCGCCTCCGGCCCGACCTTAAGCGCCATCCGCGCCGACCCGATGTTCGACGAATAGATGAAGATCTCCGGTACCGTGAGGACTCGAGCCTTGGCGTGGAAGTCCGAGATCTTCTGCGATCCGAAGTGCAGCGACGAGGTCGCGTCGTAGCTGTCGGTGAGATGCACCTTGCCGCTGTCCAGGGCGAAGGCGGAGTTGAAGGTCTTGAACACCGATCCCATCTCGAACACGCCGGCGGTCGCCCGGTTCATGTTGTCGGATTTGAGCGCCTGCTCGGCGTGGTTCGGGTCGAAGTCGGGCAGCGACGACATGCCCAGCACCTCGCCGGTCCTGACGTCGAGCACGATGCCGATCGCCACCGCCGCCTTGTACCGCCGGATGGCGTCGGACAGCTCGTCGCGCACCACGTGCTGCACCCTGAGATCGAGCGACAGCCGCCGCGGCTTCAGACCACGATTGCCGACGAGTCCGCTGGCGCGCAGATCGGCGAGCCCCATCTCCTGGTCGATGTATTTCTCCAGCCCCGAGATGCCCTGGTTGTCGACGTTGACCGTGCCGAGCACATGGCCGGCGAGTGCCCCGCCCGGATAGAAACGGCGGTTCTCCTCCATGAAGCCGATACCGGGAATGCCGAGGCGGAAGATCTTCTGGCGCTGCGACTTGGTCAGTTCGCGCTTCAACCAGACGAAGCCCGCCTTCGACGACAGCTTCTTGCGGACGGCTTCGTCGCCGCGCATCTCCGGGATGACCGTGGCGAGCGCCTCGATCGCCTCGTCGACGTCGAGGATTCGCTTCGGCTCGGCGAAGAGCGATGCCGACTTCACGTCGGTCGCCAGCACCTCGCCGTTGCGATCGAGGAGATCGGGACGGGCGGTCGAGACCTGGGAGCTGCCCGAGGCGAGTGCGGCGGAATGGTCGTCGCTGGCGAAGCCGAGATCGACCAGCCGTGACGCCATCGCCGCGTAGACGAGGCCGAAGACCAGACCCGCGGTGAGGATGCGCCGACGCGAGGCCGCGAGATCGCGAACCGCTCGCGCTTCCGGGTGCTCGTGCCCGGGGCCGTGCTCGGAATGGGGTTCGGCGACGTCACTCATGCACTCGAGACCTCACCGGTTGGCCTTGGCCGGCTCGCCGGCCGACTTCGGAACCACGATCCTGGGAACCAACATCAAGGGTGCGCCCACCGGCGCCGCTGCTTTCGGCTTCGCCACACTGCCGGTCGTCGCCGGCCCGTCGCCGACGCCGCCCGGCAGGCGGTCGAGGAGCTTGCCGATGCCGGCGGTCTTCTCGCCGTTCTTCTCCGGCTGGGCGAGTTTCACCGATCCCTTCGGCGACGGGGTCGGCGCCACCCCCTCGCCGCGCACCGCCGGCTTGAACGGGATGTCGTCGATGGTGGCGATCTGGGTCGGCTCCAGCGGGTCGAGCTCGAGATAGGTACGATAGCGTTCGGCCAGGTCCTGCAGGCGCTTGGGCTGGTTGAGCAGGCTCCACTCGGCCTTCAGGATGGCGATGGCGTCGCGCTCGGCGTCGATCTTGCGGGTGATCCGGGCGACCCGAGTGGTCGCTCGCTCGGCCTCGTACTTGAAGTCGTAGACCACCGCCGCGCCGACGAGCATCATCAGGACGAGCAGGATGTTGATGGTACGCAGCATCACCGCCCTCCCCGTCCACGTGCCTCGACCCGCGGCAGGCCGAGCGCCTCCGCGTCGATGCCGCGCGCCGGCGCCTCGGTGCGGACAGCGGCCCGCAGCTTGGCCGAGCGCGCCCGCGGGTTGACCGCGATCTCGTCGTCTCCGGCCTCGTCGACGCCCTTGGTCGCCGCCACGAAGGTCGCCGGATCGACCGAGGCCTGCGGCGCATGGCGCGAGCCGCCCGGCGCCGTCCTTGTCCGGTCGGCGAGGAAGCGCTTGACGATGCGGTCCTCGAGCGAGTGGAAGGTGACCACCACCAGCCGCCCGCCGGGCTTCAGCACCCGTTCGGCGGCGACGAGCGCCCGCACCAGTTCGCCGAGTTCGTCGTTGACGTGGATGCGCAGCGCCTGGAACACCCGCGTCGCCGGATGGATCTCCTGTGGCTTGGCGCGGATCACGCCCTCGATCGTCTTCGCCAGCTGCCGGGTCGTGGTGAAGGGCGCGTCCTTCCTCGCCTCGACGATGGCGCGTGCCACCTGACCGGCACGCTTTTCCTCACCGTAGACCCGGAGGATGTGCGCCAGGGTGCCCTGATCGGCGGTGTTGACCACGTCCGCCGCCGTCTCACCGGCGTCGCCCATGCGCATGTCGAGCGGTCCGTCGAGACGGAAGGAGAAGCCACGCTCGGCCCGGTCGAGTTGCATCGAGGAGACGCCGATGTCGAGCACCACGCCGTCGACGGTATCGAGGCCGAGGTCGGCGACGATCCGGTCGAGATCGCCGAAGACACCGGGCACCAGGGTGAGCCGTCCTTCCGACGCCGCGACCAGCGCCTCGCCCGCGGCGATCGCCGTCGGATCGCGGTCGATGGCGACGACGCGGGCGCCACGCGCCAGGATCGCGCGCGTGTACCCACCCGCCCCGAAGGTGCCGTCGACGTGGATCTCGCCCGGCTTCGGCGCCAGCCGCTCGATCACGGCGCCGAGCAGCACCGGGAGATGGGGAGACGCCGCGCCACTCATCCGTACCACTCCGATCCGAACGCCCCACCGGCGGCAACCGTCCGCCAGCCCGAACCGTCGCATCCGCGGGCGCTCCGAGCCGCGTCCCCCATCGCCACGCGGACGCCCGAGGGCACCGCCCCGGCCGACCGCCTCGGCGTTCCGGCGCCTCGTCTGCGGCGCGGCGTCTGGGATCGAGAAGACACGGGACGACATGGGAACTTTCGCACGACCGACGAAACATCGGCGGGTTCCGACCCGAACCACGCCGTTCTCCCATTCAAACTCCGTCAGGGTTAATCGCGCGTTTACGAACGACGCGACGCGTGCGCCGGACCGCCTCTCGTATGGCTGCCGTGCACCCGGCGACACACTCGTCGCGGAGGTCGCCGCGATGCTATCGTCGCACCGACCGACCACGAGGAGCCGAACATGTTCCGTTGGGGCATTCTGTCGACCGCCAAGATCGCCCGCGAACTGGTGATCCCGGCCATTCTCGATTCGTCGAACGGCGTCGTCGCCGCCATCGCCAGCCGCGACGAGGCCCGCGCCGTCGATCTCGCCCGCCGCTTCGGCGTCGCCCGCACCTTCGGCTCCTACGAGGCGATGCTCGCCTCCGATGCGATCGACGGCGTCTACGTGCCCCTACCGACCTCGCAACACGTCGAATGGACGGCGAAGGCGGCCGACGCCGGCAAGCACGTGCTGTGCGAGAAGCCGATCGCCCTCGCGGCCTCCGAGATCGACACTCTGATCGCGGTGCGCGACCGCACCGGCGTCGTCGTCTCGGAAGCCTTCATGGTCACCTATGCGCCGGTCTGGGCCAAGGTGCGCGAACTTCTCGCCGCCGGCACGATCGGCCGCCTCCGGCAGGTGCAGGGCGCCTTCACCTATTACAACCGCGACCCCGCCAACATGCGCAACCGCCCCGAACTCGGCGGCGGCGGCCTGCCCGACATCGGCGTCTATCCGACGGTGACCACCCGCTTCGCCACCGGCCGCGAGCCGCTGCGCCTGCAGGCGAGCCTGGAGCGGGACCCCGAGTTCGGCACCGACGTCTGGGCGAGCGTGCGGGCCGACTTCGGCGACTTCGAGATGAGCTTCTACATCGCCACCCAGCTCGCCAACCGCCAGGTCATGGTCTTCCACGGCGACGCCGGCTTCATCGAGGTGAAGTCGCCGTTCAACGCCGACCGCTACGGTGCCGAGGAGATCGAGGTCACCAGCCGCAACCATGCCGAGTCGAAGGTCTACCGGTTCCCCGACAGCCGCCAGTATCGCCGCGAGATCGAGGCCTTCGCCACGAAGGCGACCGGCGGCGAGGCCGAGATCTTCCCCCTCGAGAGCTCGCGCGCCAACCAGCGCATGATCGATGCGATCTATCGCGCCGCCACCCACGGCGGCTGGGAGACGGTGTGACACGGGGCACATGAAATCCGGACTCGTCCGACTTTCATGTGCGTTACGGCCCGACCGGCCGACGCCCTCGGGCTTGCCTTCGCCGATGAAGTTTCGAAGAGGTCGAGACTTCATCGGCTCGGTATGACACGGGATCCCGATGAGCCGTTCGGATTCCGTATGATTCCGTCTTGCGCCGACCGCTCGCGGCCGGCCGGCGGGCAACGCACCTCCTCCGGATCCCTCGAGACCTTCGCAACCATCGAGACCCTCGAGACCCTCGCGACCCTCCGGCGTGCCTCGTCCGACCGAATGGACAGAAGAGGCCGCCGCATGAGTGGTACATATGGCGGAGATCTTCCATCGCTCCTCGTGCGAATTTCGGCCGATCGATCGCTTCCGCATCGAGGGGGCGCCCCGGATCCGCTCGCCCGGAGAAGCCCCCTGTTCGAACAGGCTCTTCGGCGAACGGACGACGCCGCGCGCGGTGGACGCCAGAAGGAGAAGTGCCAGTCGGCCTGTAAGCCGGGTTCTGTATGGCGGGGTTTCCCCCACGTGGCGGCCATTCGTCTGGGACGCCCGTTGCCGGACGCCTCGCGCAACCAACCCGGGCGGCCGGTCCGGAAAAGACCTGGACTCTCGCGAGCCCGCGCCGCCCCTATTCGGTCTTGCTCCCGGTGGGGTTTGCCGTGCCGTCCCCGTTGCCGGGTCCGCGGTGGGCTCTTACCCCACCTTTTCACCCTTACCCTCCTGGAACCTCCCGAAGGAGGTCTCCGTCTCGCGACCGGACATCGGATGTCTCCGATGTCCGCATCGAAACCGGACATCGGTAACCCGATGTCCGCAGGAGAGCGGTATCTTCTCTGTGGCACTTTCCCTGAGGTCGCCCTCGCCGGTCGTTGACCGGCACCGTCTTTCCGTGGAGCCCGGACTTTCCTCCCCGAGTGAGACACCCGAGGCGGCCGCCCGGCCGACTGGCGGGCGACAGATGGGCCGGATGCGCCGCGCGGTCAAGGGGGTGGTCTCGGGCTCGGCCCTTCGAGGTACCGGGAGCCGGAGGCGAACGGCGCCCCCCCCTCACCCCATCCCCGTGACCGCCTTGGCCCGCTTGCAATAATCCGCCGCCGCCGAGGAGATCCGCTTCGTCGCGATGCCGCCCTTGTATTTGGCGATGGCGAGGCAGGCGTTGCCGCCCGATTTCGCCCAGTCCCAGCCGAGTTCCTTCATCCCCCAGACGATGTTGGTCTCCGGGTCGAGGAGTTTCTCGGTCGGGCCTCTGTAGCCCTGGAAGCGCGCCGTCGACGGCATCACCTGCATCAGCCCGACCACCCCGTGGCGCCCGCGCAGGTTCGGCTGATACTTGCTCTCGACCCAGCCGACCCCGACCGCCAGCCACAGCGGCACCTTGTTGGCCACCGCCTCGCGCCGGAGGAGCGCCATGTAGGGCTCTGCCGCCGCCGGGACCTTCTTCGGCTCGCCGATGACCGCCGTCTCCGCCGCGATCGGAGCGGCGGCGGGTCGCGGCGCGGTCACCGATTCGGGGGCGAGCGAGGCGACCTCCAGCGTCGCCTCGACCGTCGGGCCGGTCCCGAGATCCGCCGGACGAGGTCGCGGCATCGGTAGGTTCACCTTCCGCGGAAGCGCCGTCGCGGCGACCGCCGTCGTGACGACCGTCGTCGCCTCGACCCCCACCGGGCGCTCCTCGGCCGGCCGTGCCGGAAAGAGCTCGAAGGCGGCGCCCACCGGATCGTCGGGGGCCACGTCGCCCGGTGTCGGCACGAGGCGGGCGGTGGCGGGCGCAGCCTCTCGGCCTCGCCCCTCCTTCACGGACGGCGCACTCGTCTGGGCCTGCGCCGCGACCACCACCAGCGTCGGAGCGATCAGCCCCGCGCCGCTGATCAGTCGGAACACGCGCCGTCTCATGCGATCGCCTCCCGGCGCTCCCGCTCCTCGAGCAGAGCGCGCAAGGTCGCCACGGTTCCCGGATCGGCGATGCCGTCGACGCGCTCGGTGCGGAAATGACGCTGGAACGCCTCGACCACCGCCGCCGTCGCGCCGTCGTAGACGCCGGTCACCTCGAGCCCGTAGCCGACGAGCCGGAGCATCGCCTGCAGCGCTGCCACCGGCGGCGAGTGCTCGCCCGGCGCGAGCGTCCGTCCCTCGGCGCTCCCGACCGGCGCCACCCACAGCCCGACCCCGGCCCTGGCGAGCCGCCCCCACGGGAAGAGTTCGCCCGGATCGCGCTTGCGCCCCGGCGCGATGTCGGAATGGGCGAGAACCCGATCGGCGGGGATGCCGTTGCGGGCGACGATGTCGCGGGCGAGCGCGATCACCGCCGCGATCTGCTTCTCCGGGAACGGCCGACAGCCGGGATGGACCTCGATCGGCGCGGTCGGATCGCGGTCGGGCGACAGGGACATGTCCCACCAGTGACCGGGATTGACGATCTCGATGCCGACCGAGGCGGAGTTGACGTCGTCGTCCTCGCCCCAGGCACCGCGACCGGCGTGCCATGCACGCCGCATCTCCGGCACCAACTGGGTGATGCGCCCGTCCTCGTCGACGACGTAGTGGGCCGAGACCTCGGAGACCGGCAGGGTCAACCAGCGGATCGCCCGGTCCGCGCCCGAGAGCCCGCACCCCTCCGGCATGCCGGTGTAGTGCAGCAGCAGGATGTCCGGCGGTGCATGCAGGAACCGGCCGCGCCGTTCGCCGTGATTGGGCGACGGGCGCACCTCGTCGACGAGCGGCGTATCCGGCTCGAAGGCGGTCGCGGCGGCGGGTTCGATCATGCCTGTATTCTGTCCCTGGTCGGCCGTTTCGTCATCCGGCATTCGGCGCGAGCGTCACCACGACGCGACCGGCCATCGGCCGAACCCCGACCCTGGCGGAGGACGATGGCGAAGATCGGGCATCCCGCCCCTTGCCGTCGCGACCCGACGCCCGACATCGGTCAAGGAATGCGGACCGCATCCACCCTAGTTTCGAGCCATCACCTGCGACGGACGGTCGCATCACGGAGGGGAACACGATCCATGCGCACGGCGATGTTCGCGGCGGCACTGCTCCTGCCTCTGGTCCACGGTGCGGCCTCGGCCACCCATGCCACGGCCGAGTCGGACTACCCCGGGTCCTGGGCCATCGCCGACGGTCACGGTCGGGTCGCGGTCAAGGTGCAGTACCTGCCGCAGGCCACCTGCTGGCGGATCAAGAGCGCCCGCCCGGGCGTGCCCGACGTCACCACCGATCAGCCGACCGGTCGGCATCTCTACGTCACCGTCGCGATCGAACGCACCGACATGCCCTGCCTGCCGATCAACAACCCACTCGAGACCCGCCTCACCATCACCGATGTGCCCGACAGCATCAGTCTCGACGTCTTCTTCGTCGACGAACGAGGTGTGCTGCAACGCTCGCAGCGCCATCGCATAGAGCGCACCTGCGGCGCCTCGACCGTCACCGCCTGCTGAGGCGACCGGTCATACCGAACTCATGAAGTTTCGACCTTTTCGAAACTTCATGAGTGAAGGCGAGCCCGAACGGGCGTCGGCCGGTCGGGCCGTGACGCTCACGAAATTCGGACGAGTGCGAATTTCGTGAGCCGAGTACTACTTCGCCAATCCGCGCTCCAGCCGGATCGCCTCCCAGGCACCGTTGATCGAGGCCAACCGATCGGTGAGGATCGCCATCGCCTCCGCCGGCAGGCCGTGGGCGAAATGGCGATCGGGATGGCATTCGGCCACCGCCTTGCGCCATGCCGTCTTCACCGCCGCGTCGTCCGCCTCGCGCGCGACGCCGAGCACCCGGTAGGGATCCGGGCCGCGGCGCTTGACGAACCCGGAGGCGATCGCCTCGAACCGCCGCTTCTCGAGGCCGAAGATCTCCGCCACGCGTTCGAGGAACGCCATCTCGCGCTCGTGTACGAACGTGTCAGCGGCGGCGATCAGGAACAGGCCTTCGAGCACGTCCTCGAGGAAGACGGTGTCGCCCTTGGCGAGGTCGCGGATGCGCGCCGAATGGGCCTCGAAGCCGGCGACGTCGCGCTGAGCGAGATCGAACAGTCGTTCGACGTTCCTCTCCTCGCCCGGCGGGATCTCCACCACCCGGCGGAAGGTCTCGACCTCCTCGGCGGTGACGACGCCGTCGGCCTTGGCCATCTTGGCGGAGAGCGCGATCAACGCCACGGTGAAGGCGACCGGCCCGCGCGCCGCCGCCCGCTCGCCGACCCAGGCGGAGATCCGGTCCCACAGCGGAGACAGCCCGGTCAGGTCACCGACGAAGCCGGCGATCTGTCCGAGGTTCTGCCACAGCCCGGCGCGCAGTTCGCGCACCTCTTCGAGCGCCTCGTCGAGCCGCTCCTCGGCGCTCTCCGGACGCGCGTCCCACCGCTTCCCCGACACCGGATCCCCCATCCGACCGTACGCCCCGTCGCGCCGCCGGTTCGATTCGGTGACCGCGTATGGACGTCGAACATTGCTCGATCGTCGCATGCGTGCTTTCTAGCTGTCCAGGCAGGACGCACGCGCGCCCCGCCACGGTGGGCCGACCCCGGCCGACCCGAGGGATGCGGTATGACGCTCGACGACAAGCCGGAACCGGTCCGGCGGGCTGCGGGATTTTCGGTCCACGTGTTCACCGCTTCGGGCGGTGCGGTGGCGCTTCTCGCCCTCTATGCGGCGATCGAGCGCGACTTCGCCATCTGCTTCGCCTGGCTCGGCCTCGCCCTGTTCATCGACGGCATCGACGGTACGCTGGCCCGCGCCGCCAAGGTCCACGAGACCGCGGCGCGCATCGACGGTGTCGTCCTCGATCTCGTCGTCGACTTCCTCACCTACGTGCTGGTGCCGGTGATCGCCCTGTGGCGCTCCGACCTGATGCCGACCCCGGTCGCCTTCTGGCTCGGTCTGGTGGTGACCCTCGCCTCGACCCTCTACTTCGCCGACACCCACATGAAGACCAGGGACCACTGGTTCCGCGGCTTCCCGGCGCTGTGGAACATCGCGGTGCTCTACCTCTTCGTGCTGCGCCTGCCGTGGATGCTCTCCGCCGCCCTGTTGATCTTCGGCACCGTGGCGATGTTCGTGCCCGTCGTCTTCGTCCACCCGCTGCGCGTGGTGAAGCTGCGCATCGTCACCATCGCCGTCACCATCTTGTGGTTCGCCCTGGCGAGCGTCGCCCTCGTCCAGAATCTGGTGGTCGACTGGCCGGTCAAGACCGGCTTCGCCGTGGTGGCACTCTATTTCATCGCCCTGCCGCTGATGCGCCATTCGCCCTGGGCGGACTGAGACCTCGCGCGAATGCCTCATGCCTTCGATCGAGTTGAGAAACTCGCACGTCCACGGTGCGCGGGCGCGTCGGCGTCCCCGAGCGTCGGACCGCGTCGACCGCGCGCGATCGCCCGCACCGCCCACCCCGATCCTGAACGCCCGTGTGAGCCCCGTGCTCGCCCGCATGCGCCGACCACGGCGACGGGCGCCACGAGCCGACGCGGTGAAAGCGGAATCGAAATCTCGAGACGCGGACTCTCCGTCTGAAGAGATGCGAATTCGAATCCGCGTTCAGGCACTTGCCGACATCGCTCGAGACCGCCGACGAGGCGGTTCAGCCTGAATCGGAACCTGAGGACGGGATCGCTTCGCCACCCTCCCCGGCCACCGCCTCGGTCTCCGGCTCGCCCCAGGTCTCCACCGTGGCGAAGCCCTCGAGCCCGTCGCGGTCGTCCTCGAAGGCGTGGTCGACCTCGACGAAGGTGTCGGGATAGAAGCCGTTGAAACGGGTCCGGAGCGACAGCGAATAGGCGCCGATGTGGCCGATCTCGATGAAATCGCCGGTGTCGACCGTCGACGGCAACCAGAACGGCCGCGACAGGATGTCGACCGAATCGCAGGTCACACCGCAGATGCGGAAGTCGTCGAGCCGGCCCGGATCGCCCGGTCGCCGCCGCCGTGCCGGATCGGGGATCAGGCGGGCCGGCAGGGTGATCTTGCCGGTCCAGCTGTCGGAGAGCGATCCCCAGATACCGTCGTTGATGTGGATGCGTTTGCCGTCTCGCAAGAGCACCCGCACGATCACCGACAACGACCGCGCCACCATCACCCGTCCCGGCTCCGCCACCAGTTCGACGTCGTCGAACCCGTGCCGGGCGACGTCGGCGCCGATGTCACGGGTGAGCCGTGCCGGGTCGGGCACCGGCTTCTGCGCCCCACGCGGGTCGTGTCCGTAGGGGGCGGGGAAGCCGCCGCCGATGTCGAGCCCGGCGAGCTTCACCCCGGCCTGCCGCCGCACCTGGGCGGCGAGCGCCAGCGCCGTGTCGTAGGTGGCGATGTCCTCGACCTGGGAACCGACGTGGAAGCAGATCCCCGGCCGGAAGCCGTGGCGCTCCACCCGCTGCAGCAGTTCCACCGCCTCGCCCGGTGCGGCGCCGAACTTCTTGGAGAGCTCGTAGGCCGCATGTCCCTTGGTGGCGAGGCGGACGAAGAGCGAGAGCGCGCCGGGATCGAGATCGAGCGCCTGGACGATCAGTCGGATCTTTTCGAGTTCGTCGGGATGATCGAGCGCCAGAGTGCGGATGCGGTGCCCCTCGAGCGCCAGCCGGATGTCGGAGAGCGCCTTGACCGGGTGCATGTAGAGCTGTTCGGCTTGCGGCGCGACCGCGGCGACCGCGGCGAACTCACGCCGTGAGGCGACGTCGAATGCGCCGACCCCGGCCCGCGCCACCGTCTCCAGCACGAAGGGCTCGCCGTTGGTCTTGACCGCATAGGCGACCTTGCCGGGAAAGGTCTCGAGGAAGGTCTTGACGTCGCGCGTCAGCACCGAGGGACGGAAGCAGTAGACCGGCTCGTCGGGCCTGAGCTTCAGCGCCGCCTCACGGCCGGTCTCGAACCTCTGCATGGTCATGGGCTCCTCCCCGCGCGATCGTCGCGGAGGATCCCGCAGGATCGTGTCATCGTCCAGGGACACGGCCCGCCTCACCCGTCGCCGTGGCGCGGTGGGCGTCGGTTCACTCCGCGGCCTCGTCCTCGGCGTACCAGCCATCCTCGAGCGCGCCACCGCCGGCATCGCCGTCGCGTGTGCCGATCGAACCCGTGGTTTCCACCGACCGGTCCTTGAAGAAGGAGAACATCCGCCCGCCGTCCGGTACCGGCTCGTCGCCGCCTCGGCACACTCGCCGCCCCTTGGAATGGCGCGCGAGATCGAAGTGGAGATGGTCCTGATGCGCCGCATCGGCGCCCGGCCCGAGCACCGTGGTGAACTGCTCGCAGGCCGCACCGCCGACGGCACGCAGGAAATTCGCCTCCGACGCGTCAGCCGATCGCCATCCCGATTTCACCCGCACCGTGCGGCCGTCGGCCAGCCGGAAGCCGGAGACGTCGATGGCGTTCATGTAGGCGTGTTCCGACATCTGCCGATGACCGGCGATGTTGCGGCAGGAATAGGTACCCATGTGTTCGACGCCGATCACCGGCTGGCCGAACATCGCCTGCGCCACCGGCTGCACCGTCCGCTCCAGCCAGTCGTCGACCGCCGCCACCATCGGGCAATTGAGATCGGTCGATTTGTTGAGCGGCACCTTCTGATGCCTGCCGACCGCGGAGACCTTGAACGGCCGGTCGGCGCCGCAGGCCCCGGGCCCGTCGTATTCGCCCATCGGTCGCACCTCGGGCCCCGGCACCACAGCGCCGGAGGACAGGCACGCGCTCTCGGCCTTGGATCGCCAAGCGGCCCGCTTCGGCCCCCACCAGGAGCCGAACAGCGAGCAGCCGCCGACCGAACCCGCGACCGTGCAAGCGAGAACGAGATACAGAGCACGCTTCATGTCGAGACGATGCGCGCCAATTGGGAAAGGCTCCGTTAACGTCGACATGCCCCACGGCCACGAATCGGCCGAAAAGCGCGGTGAAGCAGGGGCCACCTCCGCCTCGGACCCCGTGATGCCACCGCTACGCCCGCTCCTCGTCGCCGCCACTCTCCTCCTCGCCGCGCCGCTCGCGGCCGAGACGCCGGCGCCCGTCTGCGGTGCGCCCTGGTCGCCGGCGGAGAAAGTGGTCCGGCCGCGCGCGCCCGGAGCCGCCGTCGCCGTCCCCGACGTCGCCGGCCTTCCCCCCACCGCTCCGCTCGCCCCCGCCCTGCGCGGCTCGATCCGCCGGGTCGATCTGCCGGCGGGCATCAAGCTCGTCGCCCTCACCTTCGACTTCTGTGAGACGTCGACCGAGATCGCCGGCTACGACGGTGCGATCGTCGACGAACTCCGGCGACGGAGGGTCCCCGCCACCTTCTTCGTCGGCGGTCACTGGGCCGCGACCCATCCCGGCCGTTTCGCCGAGATGGCCGCCGATCCGCTGTTCGAGATCGCCAATCACACCTGGAGCCATGCCAATCTGCGCTTCGCCGACGATATCCGGCTGAAGCGCGAGATCCTCGCCCCCGAAGCCGCCTTCCGCGCCGCCCGCGCCACCGCGCAGTGCCCGACCCCGGACCCGATCGCCGCGCCTGCGACGCGGTCGAAGTACCTGCGTTTCCCCTTCGGCGCGTGCGATCCCCGCTCGCTCGCCGCCGTCGCCGAGGCCGGCATGGCGGCGATCCAATGGGACGTGTCGACCGGCGATCCCTCGCCCTTCGTCTCCGCCGAGGCGATCGTCGCCACCACGCTCGCCGCCGTCCGTCCCGGCTCGATCGTACTCGCCCACGCCAACGGCCGCGGCTTCTCGACCGGTGCGGCGCTGCCGCGCGTCCTCGACGGTCTGACGAAACGCGGCTATCGCTTCGTCACGGTGAGCGAGCTCCTCGCCGCCGGGCGTCCGGTGATCGGCGAGACCTGCTACGATGCCCGCCCCGGCGACACCGACAAGTACGACGCCCACGGCAGGAAGCCGAACCCGAAGCCCCTGCCCGAGCCGCAGACGCCGCGCGCCGCCCCGTCGCCGCTCCGACCCTCGCTCTGACCGAACGGATCTCCGCGTGACCGCCGCCGACACTCCACCGCTCGCCGCCTTCACTCGCGAGCTCTACCGCCTCGACGATCTCGAACTCGGCCCGATCGGCGCCGACGTCGACGCGCTCGCCGCCGGCGTCGCGGCCATCGACCCCTGGGCCGCCAACGGCATCTCGGCCGAGGCGATGCGCGAGCGCATGGTCCGTCCCTGGCCGGCGACCTTCCGCTTCGCGCTGCGCCTCGACGGCCGGCTCGCCGGCTATCTCGCGCTGCGTCACCCGTTCATGCGCGGCCCCTACATCGAGACCATCGCCCTCTTCCCCGCCGCCCAGCGCCGTGGCCTCGCCCGTCGCGTCGTCGACTGGATGGCTCGGGAAGTAGCCGACGAGGGCGCCAACATCTGGCTCTGCGTCACCGACTGGAACGCTGCGGCCCGCGCCGCCTACGCCGCCCTCGGCTTCGTCGAGATCGGCCCCGCGCCGGATCTCGTCGTCCCCGGCCAGACCGAGATCTTCCTGCGCAAGATCCTCGCTTCGCCGCCGCTCGGCTGATCAGCGCCGCCGCACCGCGGCGATCTCGGCGCGCCGGTCGGGGTCGAGCTTGTCGCCGGCGGCGGCCCAGGCGACCGACGACACCGCTCGCGCGTGAGCACGCAGGAACCCCGCCACCGCATCCGGGTGGACGACCGAGGCCTCGCGCAGACACCAGCCGACCCCCTTCTGCACGTAGTGGTCGGGATCGGCGAGGAGCGGGGCGACGAGGTCGAGGATGGTCGCCGCCGGCAGCACCCGGCGACGCATCCGCGCCTGATGGATCAGAGACACCACCGACTGCCGGCGCAGCCACGGGTTCGCGTCGCGGTTCCATCGCCGCAGATCCGGCAGCACCACCTCCGGCACCGCCTCGAGCAGCCGGGCATGGAGGCCGGAAAGGACGTCGGACATGTCCCAACAGGCGATGCCCGCCGACCACGGCGACACCGAGTGCCAGAAGGGAGCCGCCTCCGGCGCGCCGCGAGCCCCGTCGACCCAGAACGCGGCGAGCGTCTTCGCCTCATGGCTGCGGGCATGCCACCAGACGTGGTCCCACAGCGGAAACTGGACGGCGAAGGGCGCCCGCGAGAAGGAGAAGCCGCGCTTCAGGATCGCCCGCTGCGCCGGCACCGCGAGCCCGAGGAGCGGCATCGCCGACTTCATGTAGGCCGTTCGTTCGGCCACCTTGCGCGGATCGAGGTCCCGCGCCGCCGCCGCCGTCACCGCCTCGACCTCGTCGAGCGCCGCCCCCGCCGCCGTCATCGCCCACCCCCTTTTCCTCGCCTCCTGATCGGCTCATTGTTGGCATGTTCCCCGCGGCTCCGACAGGAGAAGATCCCATGGCGACGATCCTGATCACCGGCGCCAATCGCGGCATCGGCCTCGCCCTCGCCGAAGCCTTCGCCGGACGCGGCGATCACGTGATCGCCACGGTCCGCCGCCCCGACCATCTCGAGGGTCTCGCCACGACGATGGCGCATCACCCCGACCGGATCGAGGTGCACCATCTCGACGTCATCGACGCCGCCTCGCGCACCGCCCTCGCCGAGCGCCTCGCCGGTCGTCCGATCGACGTCCTGATCAACAACGCCGGCATCATCGGCCCGGACCGCCAGACCTCGCTCGACATGGATTTCGACGGCTGGCTCGAGACCCTGAAGGTCAACACCCTCGCTCCCCTCGCCGTCGCCCAGACCTTCCTGCCCAACCTCAGGCTCGGCGAGCATCCCAAGATCCTCACCGTGTCGAGCGGCATGGGCTCGATGGCCTTCACCAAGTCCGACCACGTCGCCTACCGCTCGTCGAAGGCGGCGGTGAACAAGGCGATGCAGTGTCTGGCCACCGACCTCAGGGGCGAGGGCATCGCGGTGGCGGTCTGCCACCCCGGTTGGGTGAAGACCGACATGGGCGGCAGCGGCGCCGACATCACCCCCGAGATGAGCGCCACCGGCCTCACCCGCGTGGTCGACCGTATGAGCCTCTCCCATTCGCCCGAGTTCCTCGCCTGGGACGGCGCCGCCGTCCCGTGGTGAAGCACGTCCTGCCGAATTGGCGGTCGAAAGCCGGAATCTTCGCCGGTGCAACGACGTTTTCCTGAAATTCGACGGCAATGCAGCGACGAATTGCACTTCCTTCGGGTGCGGTTCGAGTTTACTCTTTACTAATAAACATAAGACACAGGGAGGAAGACAATGACCCGGATCCTGAGCCGGACCGTCGAAGTGGTGATGGTCAGCGCCGCGTTCTTCGTCGTTTCCGCCGTGGTGATCGGGCTCCTCTGAGCCGCGGCGCCCGGCGGCGAGTGGCCACCCCGCTCCCACCGTTTTCGAGGCCCGGTCGTCCCGATCGGGCCTTTCTCATGTCCGTGACCCCGCGACCACAGGTCGGCGCTCGACGCGCCGACCTTACCGACCTTTAAGTCGACTTCTGCGCCGTGTCTGTTACCTCCGAGGAGACCGCGGCGAACCCGAACGCCGCCTCTCACCCCTCGGAGGTCCCATGACCGCGCTCGATACGTCTCCCGCCCGCCCGCTCGCCTGGGATCCCGTGGCCAAGGCACTGCATTGGTCGATGGCGGCCCTCATTCCGTTGGCCTGGGTGCTGGCGATCGTCATCGACGCCTTCCCGCGCGAAAGCCGCGGCCCGGTCGTCTACGCCCACAAGACCGCCGGCATGCTCATCCTGGCGCTTCTTGTCGTGCGTGTCCTGTGGCGGATGACCCATACCGCGCCCGACACCGAGAAGACGCCTTGGGAGCCGCTCGCCGGGTTCCTCGTCAAGGCCGGTCACGGCCTGCTCTATCTGCTGATGATCGTGGTGCCGCTCGGCGGCATCGCCACCTCCTTCGCCCGTGGCAAGCCGGTGCCGGTCTTCGGCCTCTTCGACCTCGTCGGCCCCTGGGTCGATCGCCAGCCCTTCGCCGGGATGGTCACCGAGATGCACGAGACGGCGGCGCACCTGCTGCTGATCGTCGCCTTCGCCCACGCGGTGATCGGCATCCTCCACCATGTGGTGCTGAAGGACCGTACCCTGATCCGGATGAAGCCTTTCGCGAAGGCGTGAACGGTCACGTTCGACCCGCCGATCGGATCGCCGCGCTTCCCGAGCCGGGACCGATCGGAGCGACGCCGACCCGCGCCACCGCTGTGGCGCCTCGGTCGCCCGCTCACCTCCGCCCGCCGAAACGCGAAGAGCCCCGGACCATGCCCGGGGCTCGCTTGGTCGCGTGCCTGCCGCTTCGCCGTCACTCCGAGTTCACGAAGTTTCGACCCGTTCGAAACTTCGTGAACGAAGGCGAGCCCGAACGGGCGTCGGCCGGTCGGGCCGTGACGCTCATGAAATTCGGACGAGTCCGAATTTCATGAGCCCGGTCTCACTCCGACGACAGGATGACGTTCCTGACGATCGGGTAGATCTGATGTTCCCAGCGCTTGCCGGAGAAGACGCCGTAATGGCCGACGCCGGCCTGCATGTGGTGGCGCTTGCGATAGGGCTTCAACGACGGCG
>ERZ1645192.82-NODE-82-length-58548-cov-11.806951_pt1 | contig 58548 bp, 47 predicted proteins | sample MGYA00575354_ERZ1645192 | MGnify/ENA primary metagenome ERZ1645192 (study PRJEB40844, sample SAMN11349763) | freshwater sediment metagenome | isolation source: river sediment | host: Sediment | place: India: Faizupur Khadar , New Delhi | collected 2017-02-21 ... | reverse complement strand
CAGAATCCATTTCACCACTCGACGCCACTCGATTTCTTCAAATGCGATTCCCCTGCCGTCGGCCGGCACCCGATATCGGCGGATGCGGGCGGGTGTTCGGCGCCGCTCCATGACGCGGCGGCGCGAGCCGATTGCGCCGATCGGCGCTTCGGGTCCATAAGACGGCACGTTTTCGTGCGCCCGAGGAGCCCCGCACCATGTCGTCGTCCGAGAAGCCGCCGCGCCTCGCCAAGGCCGGGCGCCACCCGACTCGGCCGCCGGTGGTGCAGCGGCGCCGTGGGCGGCCGGGCAGCGGCGCACCGGAAGGACGGGTGTTCCTCTACGGCCTGCACACCGTCGAGGTGGCGCTCGCCAATCCGAAGCGGGTGATCCACGCGATCTATGTGACGCGCAACGCACTCGCCCGTCTGGAGGAGCGTGGCGTCGTCTTTCCGGTGACGCCGGAGGTGGTCGACGTGCGCTGGATCGACGCGCGGGTCGGCGAGGACGCGGTGCATCAGGGGGTATTGGTGGAGACGCGGCCGCTCGAGCCGGTCGAGCTCACCGATCTCGGCCGGGCGAAGCTCGTCCTCGCCCTCGATCAGGTGACCGATCCGCACAACGTCGGGGCGATCATGCGCTCGGCGGTGGCGCTGGGGGCGGATGCGCTGCTCACCCCGACCCGGCACTCGCCCCAGGAGACCGGTGTGCTCGCCAAGTCGGCCTCCGGTGGCCTCGATCTCCTCACCCACATCGAGGTGGTCAACCTCGCCCGCGCCCTCGACACGCTGCGCAAGGAGGGCTTCACCGTCGTCGGCCTCGACAGCGAGGGTCCCGCCCCGCTCGAAGAGACCGAGGTCGGTCCTCGTACCGTCCTGGTGCTCGGCGCCGAGGGCAAGGGGTTGCGCCCGGTGACGCGCGAGGCCTGCGACGCGCTGGCGCGGGTCGACGTGCCGGGCCCGATCAAGTCGCTCAACGTGTCGAACGCCGCGGTGCTGGCGCTCTACGTGGTCGGCCGGAAGCACGGCGGCGCGTGACCGGGTGCGGGCGGGGGCGCCGACGCGGATCCACCTCGACACCGCGAGGCCGGCCTATCGCCGTGATCCGGATCGCCGGGCCGGTCGTGGGCACCGGGATCGCGTGCGATCGTCCACCTTCGACCGTCCGCCGATCGACCACGGATCTTGGCCCCCTCCCCGCCCCCATGCTAAGGGGAGCCCGTCGCCGGCGTAGCACAGCGGTAGTGCAGCGGTTTTGTAAACCGAAGGTCGGGGGTTCGATCCCCTCCGCCGGCACCAGACATCCGACGGAAAGCGGTGGGCGCCGAAAAGGTGTGATTCGGGTCGCGGAGCGACGGATCCCGGCGCCGCGGTGGCGGCTCGGCGGCGTCGCTCCTGCGAAACGAGACATCCCGCCGGCCGCGAACCGTGCCGCCCACGTCATCATCGGTTGTGGACAACCGAAAGCGCTTCCCCGAGAGCACCGTCATGACCTCTTGTCGGTCTAACATCAGCCGGCGGCTGGTGTTCACCTTGCGTCACATGGCGCGACACTTCTCCACTCGGAACTGCGATGGGGTGTGTTCCACGCTAGACTTGAGTTCTACCCCTGAAATTTCGGGGTGAGCCTTCCATTCGCCCGGCAAAGCGGCCCTTCGTTAAATCGCCGTTGGTGATTCGACCCATAGATTGCATCTCGATTCGACGATGGATTCGGCGGGCGAGGTGATGGGAAGCGGGTCCTCAGACGCGGTCAACCGGTCGACGCCACGTGTGGCGGCGCTTCCGCTCGGGTCGCCCAGGCCCGACTCGGGCGTCGACGACGAGACGGAACGCCGTATCCGTGGCGAGCAGGTCTCGGCCATCGTCGAACTGGTGCCGATGAGCGCCCTCGCCAACGTGCTCTGTGCCGGGGTCATCGCCGTCGCCTTCCTCGACACGCCGTCCGCCGTCTTCGCGCCGATCTGGTCGCTCTCGGTCATGGCCTTCGCCGGCATGGCGCTGCGCAACTGGTGGCACAGTCGGCTGAAGATGCGGATCGGGGCCGGACCGCGCGCCATTCGTCGGATGACCATCAATTCGATGATCCTGGCCGTGCTGTGGGGCATCGCGCCGATCGTCATGCTTCCCGGCGCCGACACCTATCATCAACTGCTGCTTCAGATCCTGGTCACCGGGATGACTGCCGGCGGTGCCTTCGGCCTAGCAACGGTTCCGCGGGCCGGTCTCGCCTACGTGTGGATCATCGTCGCCTCGTCGATGGCGGCGATGGTGCTCGCCGAGAATCGGGGGGACCTGCGCAGCGATGTGACGATCGTGGCGCTGTGGCTCGGCTACGGCAGCTACCTCAGCCGCAACATCGTCATCCACGCGGCGCGATTCTACGAGAACGCCAAGAACCGGGCCGAACTCCTGGAGAAGAACGAAGTCATCGGTCTTCTGCTCAAGGACTTCCAGGAACACGGCGGTGACTGGTTGTGGGAGACGGATGCCGCAGGCCGGCTGGTCGATCCCTCGCCGCGTCTGGCGGAGGCGGCCGGACGGAGGCTCGAAGAACTCACCGCCATGCCGATCCGGGCGCTGCTGGCGACCGGTGGTGCGGAGGGCGACGAACTGATCGACGCGATGGAGTGGTACGAGATCTTCCGCGATCTCGTCGTCACCGTCCGGGTCGGAGACCGCGACCGTCATTGGAGCCTGACCGGCCGCCCGGTGTTCCGGGGCAACGGCAGTTTCTGCGGATACCAGGGCGTCGGCTCCGACATCACCGAGCGGCGCGCGGCAGAGGCGCGTATCGCCTTCCTCGCCGAGACCGATCCGGTCACCGGCCTCGTCAACCGCGTGAAGTTCTCCACCGAACTCGAGCGAGCCATGGCCGATCCGGCCAATCGCGGCCGCAACATCCTGTTCTATCTCGACCTCGATCAATTCAAGGCGATCAACGACACGATGGGACATCCGGTCGGCGACGCGTTGCTCGACCAGGTCGGACGACGGCTCGTCGACTGCACCGGTCCGCAGGACGTGGTGGCGCGAGTCGGCGGCGACGAGTTCGCGATCCTGATTCCCGGCTCCGATCGGCCGGATCATGCCGTCGAGATCGCCGAGAGGATCCTGGCGACCTTCGACCTACCCTTCACCCTCGACGGCGCCGACTTCTCGGTAGGGACCTCGATCGGCATCGCCATCGGGCCGGAGGACGGGTCGACGCCGATGGACCTGATGAAGAGCGCCGATCTGGCGCTCTACCGTGCCAAGGCGGAGGGCCGCGACGGCTACCGATTCTTCGAGCCGGGCATGGACGAGAAGGCGCGCCGGCGGCGCCTGCTCGAACAGGGCCTGCGCAACGCCATGGACTCCGACCAGTTGTTCCTGGTCTACCAGCCGATCGTCGATCTCGTCTCCGACCGCATCTCCGGCTTCGAGACGCTGATCCGCTGGCGGTCGCCGGAGTTCGGCAACGTCTCGCCGGCGGAGTTCATTCCGATCGCCGAGGAGTGCAAGCTGATCGTGCCGATCGGTGAGTGGATCCTGCACGAGGCGACCCGGCAGGCGGCGACCTGGCCGCGCGACATCCGCGTGTCGATCAACCTGTCACCGGTGCAGTTCCGCAATCGGCGCCTGCTCGCCACCATCGTCTCGGCGCTGGAACACTCGCGCCTGCCGCCCAACCGGCTGCAGATCGAGATCACCGAATCGACCCTGCTCGACGCCGGCGAGCACACGCTCGCCATGTTGCGCGATCTGCGCGAACTCGGGGTGCGGGTCGCCCTCGACGACTTCGGCACCGGCTACTCGTCGCTCAACTATCTGCGCAAGTTCCCCTTCGACAAGATCAAGATCGACAAGAGCTTCGTCGACGACATCGATCACCGGGAACAGAGCCGCGCCATCGTCCGTGCCATCATGGATCTGACCTCGGCGCTCGGCATGTCGACGGTGGCGGAGGGCGTCGAGACGAGCTCGCAGCTCGCCACCCTGCGCGACCTCGGCTGCGACGAGATCCAGGGCTACGTCATTTCGGCCGCGGTGGAGGTCGAAGCGATTCCGGACATGCTGTCGGCCAACTACGAGCTGACCACCGGTGATCTGGTCGAGGCCATGGACCTCGAGCTGGTCGACGCCGGCATCGTCGCCGCCTGAGCGGCCGAGCGCCTCAGGGCCGTCCTCGTACCGCGCCGATCGCCGCCAGTCCCACCGAAGCCGCCACCATCACCGGTAGAACAACGGCCAGGGCGAAGAACGCTGCGGCGAAGGCTTCGGCACCGGGCTGAACCCGAGAGGCCGCGGCGCCGAGGACGGCGGCACCGAAGAAGGCGGCGAAGGTGGCGACGAAGCCGATGCCGGCGGCGCGGCCGTAGGAGATGCCGTCCGATCGAACCACCGCGCCACCCCACAGGGTGAAGGCGACGAGGCCCGCCCCGATCGCGGCGCCGAGGGCGGCGAGCGGCTCACCGATCATCTGGACGGTGAGAAGGGCGGCGAGGGCGGCGAGCACGGCGCCGGCGAGGTTGCGCCCGAAACGGCGGCGGCCGGGGAGTTCGGGATCGAAATCGTCGTTCACGGAGATGCCCACTCCTCGTCATCGGCTCGGCCGAAGTCCACGGCACGCGCGAGCCATGCCCGGATCGGGCACGTCCCGCAAGAGCCGATCGTGCCGCAGCCGGTGGGATCCGCGGCGGGCGGCCCCTCCCCGCGGCTCATCCCTCGTCCGTGTACTCCAACGCCGCATCGGCGATGACGCCGTGGACGTAGGGCGCGAAGGAGCGCCAACACTCGAGCCGGAAGCGATCGACGGCGCGGCGCCACAGTACGATCTCGGCCTTGGCGAAGAGGGTGCGGGTGCACATGCCGACGGGGAAAGCGGCTAGGTGGAGGTCGAGCGGACAGCCGGCGTTCAACACCGCGGCGACCTCGGAGCCCGACAGGTCGAGCCCGGTGTTGCGGTGGGAGACGTCGACCAGCGAATGCGGCGCAGCGATCTCGCGGAAGGCGGCGGCGATCGCCTCGCCTTCGCCGTCGGGGGCGAGCAGCAGCCACTCGTCGGGACCGAGCCACAGGGCGGCGCGGTCGGCCGTCTCGGCGGCGCGACAGGCGGTGCGCGGCAGGGCGAGGCCGAAGGCGGCGGTCGCCGCCTCGATCGCCGCCTCGCGACCGCGGAAGACGAAGCGTGTCGCCGGAACGAGCGGCGCCGCGGTGAAGCGGGAGCCGTGGTCGAGGGGAGCGAGACCGGCGAAGTCCTCGACCCGAGCGGGGAGCGCGGTGAGATCAGCCATCGAGACGCTTGCCTTCCTTGTCCCAGAATACCGGGTCGACCACCGTCACGGTAATCGGGCCGGTCGGCATCGGCACATGGAGTTTCGTGCCCATCCGCGACCGCCCGCCCTCGATCATCGCCAGGGCGATGCCGCGGCCGACGTTCTCCGACCAATAGGCCGAGGTGACGTGGCCGAGGGCGTGGGTGCCCTTGGCCGGATAGGCCTCGGCGGTGATCTGAGCGCCTTCTTCGAGCACACATTTCGGATCGTCGGGGAGGAGGCCGACGATCTCCTTGCGATGCGGACCGGTGAGATCGGGCCGCGCCATGCCGGCCTTGCCGACGAAGTCCGCCTTGGCCTTGCCCACCGCCCAGCCGAGACCGGCGTCGGCGGGGGTGAGGGTGCCGTCGGTGTCCTGACCGACGATGACGTAGCCCTTCTCGGCACGCAGCACGTGCATGGCCTCGGTGCCGTAGGCGCAACCGCCGAGATCGAGAGCACGGGCGAGAAGCGCATCCCACAGGGCGGCGCCGTAGGTGGCGGGGACGTTCAACTCGAAGCCGAGTTCGCCGGTGAAGCTCACCCGGAAGAGCCGGCCGGGAAGCCCCATGATGCGGCACTCGGCGACGCTCATGTGGGGGAAGGCGGCGGCGGCGAGGTCGACCCCCTCGACCAGGGGCGCGATCACCTCGCGCGCCTTCGGACCCTGGACGGCGACGACCGCCCATTGCTCGGTGGTCGAGGTCAGCCAGACGTCGAGCTCCGGCCATTCGGTCTGGAGATAATCCTCCATCATGGCCAGGACCCGCGGCGCCCCGCCGGTCGTGGTGGTGACGTGGAAGCGATCGGCGGCGATCCGCCCGACGACACCGTCGTCGTAGACGAAACCGTCGTCGCGACAGAGGATGCCGTAGCGACACTTGCCGACGCCGAGCTTCAGGAACGGATTGACGTACATCCGGTTGAGGAATTCGGCCGCGTCGGGGCCGACCACCTCGATCTTGCCCAGCGTCGAGGCGTCGAAGACGCCGACGCTCTCGCGCACCGTTCGGCATTCGCGGGCGACGGCGGCGTGGCGATCCTCGTCGCCGCGCGGGAACCACCAGGCGCGCTTCCACAGGCCGACGTCCTCGAAGGGCGCGCCGAGGGCGGCGGCGGCTTCGTGGCTCGGAGTGCGGCGGATCGGATCGAAGAGGTCGCCGCGGTTCACTCCGGCGAAGGCGCCGAAGGAAACCGGCGTGTAGGGCCGGCGGAAGCTGGTGAGCCCGACCTCCGGCACGTCGAGGCCCATGGCGGCGGCGGCGACGGCCAGCGCGTTCATGTTGGACGCCTTGCCCTGGTCGGTCGCCATGCCGGTGGTGGTGAAGCGCTTGACCAGTTCGATCGAGCGGAAGCCCTCGCGCACCGCGAGGCGGACGTCCTTGGCGGTGACGTCGTGCTGGAGGTCGACGAAACACTTCACCCGGCTGGCATCGCGGCCGTGCGGGACCTCGCCGAGGTGGCCGCCGATCTCGATCGAAAGGCCCGACGCCGCACAGGTACGCGGAGCGACCTCGGCGCCACCCGCGGCCCGCGCCGCGGCTGCACCGGCCGCATGGCCTTGGTCGAGGCAGGCAGCGAGCGTCTCGGCACCGTTGCAGGCGCCGGCGCAGGTCACGTCCTCGTGCGGCTCGCCGGGCAGGAAGACGCCGCGGGCGTCGTCCCAGCGCAGTTTACCGCGCGACTGCGAGTAGAGATGCACCGTCGGGGTGAAACCGGCGGAATGGAGGACGAGGTCGCAGGCGACGGTCTCGCCGGGTGAAACCGAGCCGTTCGGGGCGATGCGGGCGAGACGGACGCTCTCGACCGAGCGGCCCCCGGAGGTCGCCTCGATGGTGGTGGCGAGGTCGACGCGGATGCCGCTGGCGCGGGCGGCCTCGGCCGCGGGCGAGGCCTCGCGCCTGAGATCGGCGACCAGGACGACGTTCACGCCGGCGGCCTTCGCCGCGAGCGCCGCGGCGTAGGCCGCATCGGTGGCGGTGAAGACCACGGCGCGGGAGCCGGCAGCGACGCCGTGACGGGAGAGGTAGGTGCGGGCGGCGTCCGCCAGCATGATGCCGGGGCGGTCGTTCTCGGGGAAGACCAGCGGCCGCTCCAGCGCGCCGGCGGCGATCACCGCCCGCTTCGCCCGCACCTGCCACAGGCGTTCGCGCGGCAGCGGTGTCGGCGGATCGGCGAGGTGGTCGGTCACCCGTTCGAGCAGGCCGACCATGTTGTCCTGATACCAGCCGAAGGCGGTGGTGCGGGTGAGCAGGGTGACGTTCGGGCGGGCGGCGAGATCGGCGACGACCGCCGCGACCCAGGCCGCACCCGGCTCGCCGTCGATGGTCGCGCTCGCATCGGTGAGAAGCGAGCCGCCGAACTCGGGGTTCTCGTCGCAGAGGATCACCCGGGCGCCGGCTTCCGCCGCGGCACCGGCGGCGGCGAGACCGGCCGGACCGGCGCCGATCACCAGCACGTCGCAATGGGCGAAGCGATTGACGTAGCGATCGGGATCGGCGGCCTTGGGCGCTTCGCCGAAGCCGGCGGCGGCGCGGATCTGCGGCTCGTAGACCTTCTTCCAGAAGGAGCGCGGCCACATGAAGGTCTTGTAGTAGAAGCCCGAGACGAAGATCGGCGCTGCGAGACCGTTGAGCGCGCCGACGTCCCACTTCAGCGACGGCCAGCGGTTCTGGCTGACGGCGACGAGACCGTCGTAGAGCTCGACCGTCGTGGCGGCGAGGTTGGGCGTGGTGCGGCCGTCGTCGCGGATGACGGTGACCAGCGCGTTGGGCTCCTCCGAACCGGCGGTCACCACGCCCCGCGGCCGGTGATACTTGAAGGAGCGCGCCATCAGGCGGACGCCGTTGGCCAGCAGCGCCGAGGCGAGCGTGTCGCCGGGGTGGCCCGAATAGGCGACGCCGTCGAAGCTGAAGGACAGACGCTTCGTCCGGTCGATGCGGCCGCCCGCGGCGGTGCGGAACGAGGCGCTCATCGGGTCCCCTCCCCGCCGAGATCCGGCCGCGACTCGCCGACGCGCCAGGTCGCGACGAACTTGTCGGTGACCGTATGGCGCACGGCATTGAAGTAGCGGCCACAGCCGTAGACATGGCGCCAGCGTTCGGCGAGCAGCCCGCGGGTGTTGGAACGGAGGTAGAGCGCGGCGGCGATCGCCTCGCCGTCGGCATCGGGGGCCGCGCGGGCGACGTGAGCCTCACCGCGAGCGGCGAACTCGATCTCGGGGCGCGGGCCACACCAGGGGCAGGTGATCAGCAGCATGGTCGGACCTCTGTGCATGTCCCGGAACAGTGAAGACCGGTCTTCCTGCCGGGACATGCCGGAACTGAACGTCGAACGGCTCCTCCCGGGACCGTTCTAGTGCGCCACGGCGGCGGCGGCGGCTTCGTCGATGAGCCGGCCGCGGGCGAAGCGGTCGAGCGAGAAGGGCGCGGCGATCGGATGGGGCTCTCCTCGAGCGATCGTCGCGGCGAGCAGGTGGCCGGCACCGGGGGTGGCCTTGAAGCCGCCGGTGCCCCAGCCGCAGTTGACGTAGAGACCGGGTACCGGGGTCGTCCCCAGGATCGGCGAACGGTCGGCGGTGGTGTCGACGATGCCACCCCAGTTGCGCATCATCCGGGCGCGGCGCAGCACCGGGAACAGCTCGCAGATGGCGTCGAGCGTGTGGGCGGTGATCTGCATCCCGCCGGTCTGCGAATAGGAGACGTACTGGTCGGTGCCGGCGCCGATGACGAGGTCGCCCTTGTCGGACTGGGAGATGTAGGCGTGGATGGTGTTGGACATCACCACGCAGGAGACGATCGGCTTCAGCGGCTCGGAGACCAGCGCCTGCAAGGGGAAGCTCTCGATCGGCAGGCGGACGCCGGCCATGTCCATGACCTGCGAGCTGTGGCCGGCGACCGAGACGCCGACCTTCTTCGCCGCGATGGTCCCGCCGCTGGTGTCGAGACCGATCACCGCGCCGTCGGCGCCGCGGCGGACGCCGGTGACCTCGCAGTTCTGGATGATGTCGACGCCGAGCGCCGAGGCGGCGCGGGCGTAACCCCAGGCGACCGCGTCGTGACGGGCGACGCCGCCGCGCTTCTGCAGGGTGGCGCCGACGATCGGGTAGCGGATGTCCTTGGCGATGTTCAGCCCCGGGCACCAGTCGCGCGCCTCTTCCGGCGTCAGCCACTCGGTGTCGATGCCGGCGAGGCGGTTGGCGTGGTAATGGCGCTTGAAGCTCTGCACGTCGTGGGTGGTGTGGGCCAGCATCATGACGCCGCGCGGCGAGAACATGACGTTGTAGTTCAGAACCTGGGAGAGGTTCTCCCACAGCTTCAGCGCATGGTCGTAGAGCGCCTCCGATTCCTCGAGCAGGTAGTTGGAGCGCACGATCGTGGTGTTGCGGCCGGTATTGCCGCCGCCGATCCAGCCCTTCTCGACCACCGCGACGTCGCGGATGCCGAATTCGGCGGCGAGGTAGTAGGCGGCGGCGAGACCATGGCCGCCGCCGCCGACGATGACCACGTCATAGGCCGGCTTCGGCTCGGGGGATCGCCACTGCTCCGGCCAGTCGCGATGGGCGGAGAAGGCGTTGCGCAGCAGGGAGAGGAACGAGAAGTGCAAGGCGGAAGATCCTTCCGATCGGCACACCGCGGAAGACGCGCCGCGAAGCGCCGCGTCCGATCTCGGCGAGGATCGACCGAAACGGCCCGCCTGTCGATGGTCCGACGCGCATGCCTCGTCGGCCTCCGTGTCGGCCCTCGCGATCACGAGTGGAATTGGAATCGTTCACGTTTCTTTGAGTCGCACGCGAGCCGACCGATCGCCATTGTCATGCGGGCAAGTACGGATTCCCTGCGGTCGCTCGGACGGGCCGACGGGTGTCTTGTCGAAGGGAGATCATTCATGTCGTTTCGCGCCACTGCACTCGTTTCCGCCGCCCTCGTCGCGGTCGTCGCCGCCGGTTCCGCCTTCGCCGCCGACCCGATCGAAACCCGCAAGAAGACCATGAAGGCGATCGGTGGCTCGTTCGGCGGCGTGCTGGTCAAGATGGTGAAGGGCGAGACCCCCTACGACGCCGCCGCCGCCAAGGCCGCCGCCGCAACGCTCTCCCAGACCGCGGCCGGCATCGACATCGCGACGCTGTTCCCCGCCGGTTCCGACAAGGGCGGCGACACCGAGGCGCTGCCGAAGATCTGGTCGGATCCGGCCGGCTTCAAGGCGGCGATGGACGCGCTGAAGGCCGCCACCGCGGTGCAGGCGGGCAACACCGACCAGGGGCTCGACAAGCTCAAGGTCGCCGTCGCCGAGATCGGCAAGACCTGCAAGGGCTGCCACGACAACTACCGCGCCCAGAAGCCCTGAGTTCGGGCCGCTCCGGCGGCGAGCGAGGAGGGGCAGCGGTTTCCACCGCGTCACGAGAGGACCCCTCGCCGTCGGAGCACCGACCTCGAACAGGCCGCGTCGAGCGATCGGCGCGGCTTTCGTCGTCTCCGGCGGCGTAGCGTCGCGGTCGTAGGGCGGAACAGCCGAAGGCGTATTCCGCCGACCGCGACGACCAGGGGCTTTTCGCCGACGAGCCGACAGGGAACGACGCCACCGGCGGCGCCGACGGACTACGGCCTCACCCAGTCCGCCCCACGACGCCCGCAGAGGCCTCACTCCGCCGTCTCGGCCTCGATCCAGGCACCGTAGGCGAGCGACGCCGCGGCGACGGGCAGGACCAGCAGAGCGGGAACCTCGTAAGGGTGGTTCGCCGCCAGCGCCGCCATCACGGCGTCGGCGCGTGCGGCTCGGGTCTTGGCGAGGAGAACCGCCTCGTCGGACCGTTCGATCGCGCCCTGCCAGCGGTAGAGCGAGATCATGCGCGGCAGCACGGCGACACAGGCGGCGAGGCGGCGCTCGACGAGGACGCGCGCCGCCACCTCCGCCGCCTCCGGGCTCGGATAGGTCGACCAGACGACGACGAAGCGCGGCGGATCGCTCGCGGTCGGGGGAGTGGCGGTCTCCGGCGCCATGTCGCAGCCTCCGATGGTAGAACGGTCTGCGGCGTTGACCGCGGGCCGGCTCGCGTGGGATCTATCGCCGCGATGCGATGCGCCGCAGCATGGACCGGAAGCCGCCCGCGAGGGAAGGCCGAAGGCTGGACGAGCCGGGCGCGATCCGAGGGCGAGACGTATGACGGGTTCGACGGGATCGGGCGAGCGCAGGATCGAGAACATCGCCTTCGTCGCTTCGGCGAGCGAAGAAGCGGAAAAGGCGCGTCGTCACCTCTCCCATCGCTACGGCTCGTCGCCGCCGGACATGGCCGACGTGATCGTGGCATTGGGCGGCGACGGCTTCATGCTGGCGACCCTGCGCCGCTTCATGAACACCGGCAAGCCGGTCTACGGTATGCATCGCGGCACCGTCGGCTTCCTGATGAACGAGTTCCGCACCGACGATCTGCACGCGCGGCTGACGCGCGCCGAGGTCACCCGCATCCGGCCACTGCTGATGACGGCACGCGATGCCGCCGGTACGACCCACGAGGCGCGGGCCTTCAACGAGGTGTCGTTGTGGCGCCAGACCTATCAGGCGGCCAAGCTGCGTATCGTCATCGACGACAAGGAACGGCTCGACGAGTTGGTGTGTGACGGCCTGATCGTCGCCACCCCGGCGGGATCGACCGCCTACAATCTCTCCGCCCACGGGCCGATCATCCCCCTCGGTGCGCCGCTTCTGGCGCTGACCCCGATCTCGCCGTTCCGGCCGCGGCGCTGGCGCGGTGCACTCGTACCGGATCGCGCCGTCATCCGGGTCGAGGTGCTCGACGCGGTGAAACGGCCGGTCGGAACCGCGGCCGATCACACCGAGATCCGCGACGTGCTCGAGGTGACGGTGCGCCAGGACACCGGATCGGAAAGCCTGCTGATGTTCGATTCCGAGCACAGCTGGGAAGAACGCATCCTCGCCGAACAGTTCCAGTACTGAGCCGATCGCCGTCGCCCCCCCCAACGCCAACGGAACGTTAAGGGGATCGGTTCATGCTGTCGGTGAAGGAAGGTGCGGACCGGCGCGGCGACGGCGTGGATCGTCGCGGACACGCCACGGGCCGTCCCGGAGGGTGTCATGCGTGACGAGAGCAAGACCGCGGCGGCCGAGCCGGAGGACGTCGACGTGACGGCAGAGGATGCCGCGGCGGCCGATGTGATGGCCGCCGACGCGATGGCCGTCGACGAGAGCGACGAGATCGTGATCGATGCCGACGCGGAGTTCATGGCGCCGCCGTCCGACCTGCGCAAGAAGGTGCGGCAGCGCGCCTCCAAGGCCGGCGACAAGGATCCGGTGAAGGAAGCAGAGGCCGCCCTCGCCCGTATGGCGACCAGTTTCGACGCCTGGATGAGCGACGAGACGCAGCGCCTCGCCGAACTGTGGACCGCCGCCGATCTCACCGATTTCGAGGTGGAAGCGCGCGATGCGTTCTACCGCGCCGCTCACGACATCAAGGGACAGGCGGCAACGATGGGCTTCCCCGTCGCCGGACGCATCGCCGGCAGCCTGTGCCGCCTGCTCGACGGCGTCGCCGCGGTCGAGCGACTGCCGCGCGAGCTCGTGCGTCAGCACGTCCAATCGGTACGTGCGGTCATCGCCGAGAACGCCCGCGAGGACACCTCGGCGACCGCCCGTCTGCTCGCCGAGCGGCTCGACGAGGTCACCGACGACTTCCTGGAGAAGGCCGCTCAGGCCGCCTGACACCGTCGGTCACATCCGACGAGACTCGGCCGGCCCCCGTGCCGGCCGTTCGCATTTCGGAGATCAGGCAGCGCGGCGCGGCGTGGCGAGGATGGCGTCGAGAGCGTTGCGCAGGCTGTCGACGAAGTTCTCGGTCGCGTCGCGCGGCTGCACCCACGGCGCGGCGGCCTCCGGTGACGGAACATCGCATTCCATCGGCTCCGATGCCGCACCGGTCGCATCCGCCGCGATGGCCGTCTCGGCATCCGCGGCGACGAAGGCGACGCCGTATTCGTCGCCTCGAACGTTCATCGCATCGCCGGACACGACGCGTTCGCCGAGGTCGATCGTAGCGTCCTCGGCGATCTCCATCCTCATGGCGAAGTCGTCGATCTCGACATCGGCCCTTGTCTCGGTGACGACGCGCGACGGCTCGGGGTCGAGACCGCGGCGGACGAGAACATCATCTTCGCCGAAGATCGCCTCGGGGGCGATCTCCTCCTCCACCAGCCATTCCGGCGGCAGATCCTCGAGCCGGACATGCGCGAAGAGCCCGCCGGGCTCGTCGTATTCGACCGTGTCGTCGCCGTGTTCGTCGAAATGGAGCGGCTCCGGAACGGGGAAGACGAAAGCCGGTACGCTCGCCGGGCGGACGTCTTCGACGCGCTCGGATGCGTCCGGCGACCGATTGTCGTCGAGGGCCACCGCGAGTTCGCGGGCGACGGCCTCGAGGATGGTGGCGTCGATCGGTGAAATGGCTCCGGCCTCACCGGTGGTCGCGGTCGGAGCCACTTCTGCCGTCTCGTCGTCCGAGGCGGACGGCGCGGCGAGCGTGCGTTCGGCGTCGGCCATGCGCTCGGCCATGACGTGTCGGACGTGCTCGCGTGCGGCATCGGCAGCGTAACGGCGCAGCAGCACCAGGAGATCGTCGGCGTCACGGCGTTCGAAGGCGGTGAAGCGGGTCAGCACTCGCTCGACCAGACGGCGGGCGAAGCGCGCCCGGTCTCCCGGCCGGCCGTCCAAGCCGCCGGTCTCGGCGAGGAGTTCGCGATGGACCTCGATCGCGGCATGGAAGGCGGGCCAGGCACGCTCCGGCATGGCGGCGCGGCGATAGAGAGCACGCAACGCGCTCTCGCGCCCGTCGGCGACGAGGGCGGTGACCCGAGTCGTCGGCACCCCGGCGAGACGGGCGAGCGCTTCCTCGACGAAGCGCAGGTCGCCGACGCAGGCGGCGCGCAGCATCAGGCGGGTGGTGAGTTGGCCGGTGCGGCGCAAGTGTTCGACCAGCACCACCGTCTCGGCACCGCTGGCGGCGGCGGCGAGAGCGATGGTCGCCTTCTCGCGCGAATCGCGGGTCGTCGCTTCGGCGCGTTCGCGACCCATCCACGACTTGACCACGACGAGATTCTCCATCGCCTCGGCGAGCTTCTCGAGCACGCGGTGACGCACGGTGATCGGCACGTGCGGCCGGGCGAGCAGGGCGCGGCGGACTTCGGCGAATTCGCCGAAGCGTTCGACCAGACGCTCGAGCGCGAAGGCCGGGATGTCGGCCCCGGGATTGTCGAGGAGGCGGATGCCGGCGGTGCGATCGCCGGCCTCGGCAAGGGCGGCGGCGACGGTCGGCCCGACGCGGCGGCGGCCGGCGACGGCACGGCGGACCTGGTCGACGCCGTGGGCGACGACGTCGACCAGTTCGGCGTCGATCAGAGCCCGTGAGCGGGCGGCGATGGCGACGGCGACGCTCGGATGGTCGTCGAGCAGGGTGAGAAGGAGGTGACGCGGTGCCTCGTCGATGTCGGCCAGGACCTCGGCGAGACGGCGGCGGACGGCGAGTTCGGGATCCTCGGCGACCAGCATCACCGCCGCTTCGACGGCTTCGCGCTCGCTCTCGCCGAGACGCGGGTCGAACAACGCCGCGACCAACGCCTCGACCGCCCTGAGCTTCTGTTCGACCGTCGCTTCCGCGACCCAGGTGAAGAACCGATCGACCACCATCCGACACACCACATCCGCACTCGATCGACCGGGGCCGTCGCGCCATGGCCTCCGGAGAGGAGGAGGGCGCCGCCGGACGGCGATCAGGACCGTCGTGAAGAGAAGGGTGGCACGGCGGTCGTTAACGACGGGTTCACCATGATTCGAATTCGCCGCCGCCGTGGCGCGGACGCGGTCGCCGGCGAAGTGGCCTCAGCCGCGGGTCGCCGGGCGGAGGAAGCCGAGGAGATCGAGCGGCTTGAGCGACTGACTCGACGGGCGCGTCCGGGTCGTCGCAGGCGCGGTGGCGGTCGCGATCGACGGGGCGGCCGGATCGGCCTTCTCGCCCGGAACGGGTGGCAGCAACGGCCGATCGGCGGCGGCCGGCGCGGGAGCGATGGCGACCGTCTTCACCCGCGCAGCGCCGGACGCGACCAGACCGGAGGCGGCGGGCTCCGTGGTTTCGGTCGGCGCCCCCGCGAGGATGCGGCTCGGCTGGACGACTCCGCCGGCGTCGACCATCGGCAGAGGCATCGCCGGCGCGCCGCTCGCCGCAGCCGACATCAGCCGGCTCGGACGGTTGCCGATCGGCTGCAACGTGGTCGCGGCCACCGCGGCCGCGGAGGTTGTGGTCGCCGGTTCGGCGAAGAGGCGCATCGGCTGGTTCGGATCGACGTAGGGGATGCCGCCCGAGGCGCCGCCGACCGAGCGACGGGATGCGACGGCGGCCGGAGCGACGGCGGGGGCCGGGGCTTCGGCGTCGGAGCGCGTCATGGCGGTGAAGGCGTCGTTCGAGGCCTTGGCCCGCCAGCCGTCGAGGCGCGGCCCGGCAGCCGGCACGACGTCACGGGCGGCGCCCGGCATCCCCTTCTCGGTCAGCGCCATGCGGGCGAATCGGTCACCCGCCGAGTTCCCGGATGCGGTGCCGGCGATGCCTTCGCCGGCGACCGCCGCGACCGCCTGGACCTTGACCAGATCTGCGAGCATCTTGGGATCGAGCTTCGGCGTCCGATCGGCGGCGAGCGTCGCATGAGCTTCGGCGATCCGCGCAGCGGGATCGCTCCCGGTCGTGGTGAAACCGGCGGCGAGATCGGCGGCGGAGACCGGCTTGCCCGTCTTGTCGTAGAAGCGCGCCGGATCGGCGGCGGCGGCCTTGGGAAAGGCGAGCGAGGCGGCGGCGGTCGGCTCGTTCTCGGCCATACGGACGAGCTTCGCCGCGCCGCTCGCCCCGAGCACTCGTGCGGCTTCGATCTCGCCGCTACTCGGTCTGCGGCCGAGGGTGTCGGTCAGGGTGCGAGCGTTGGTCTCGTCGAGGCGGGCGGCCATGATCGAGGAGACCAGCGGATCGGTCTTCAGCGACAGGATCTTCGCCTTGTCGGTCGGATCGGCGACGTTCCAGCCGCCACCGTCGGCGGTGATGCGGTCGGCGAGGCGTTCGAGGCCGAGCGAAGGGCCCTCCTTCTTGATCAGTTCGAACCAGGTCCGGTCGTCGATGCGCAGCCGTGGCTCGGCGGAGACGGTCCTCGCCGGGGAGACGGCGGTATCCTCGGTTCGGGCGGCGTTCGCAGCGGCGGTGGCGAAGGCGGAGCCGTTCGACGGCGCGGTGGCGCGGAAGGCCCCGGCGATACGGGCGTCGATCCTGGTCCGGTCGGTGATCTGCATGGGGCCCCGATGCCTCCGCAACGAGGGAGCGCGCTGTAAACTGTTCGTTCAGAATGGTAAACGAAGCCTTAACGACGAAGCCGATCGGCTTCCATTCGATACCGCAGAAAGCGAGGCCCCCCCATGCCTGGTCTCTATCTCGAGGAACTCGTGCCGGGTCTGAAGATCCGCCATCCGATCACCCGCTCGGTGACCGAGATGGACAATGTGTTGTTTTCGAGCCTCACCTACAATCCACAGCCGCTGCACATCGACTTCGACTTCGCGGCGAAGTCGGAATGGGGCCGGCCGCTGGTCAATTCGATGTTCACCCTGGGGCTGATGATCGGGCTTTCGGTCGGCGAGACGACGCTCGGTACGCTGATCGGCAATCTCGGCATGACCGACGTGAAGTTCCCGGCTCCGGTCTTCCACGGCGACACGATTCGGGTCGAGACCGAGGTGATCTCGGCGCGCGGATCGAAGTCGCGGCCCGACGCCGGTATCGTCGAATTCCACCACCGCGCCTTCAAACAGGATGGAACGCTGGTCGCCGAATGCCGTCGTCAGGCGTTCATGATGCGCCGGCCCACTGGCGGATCGACCGATTCGGCCGCCGGCTGACCGCCCTCCCCGCACTCGAGGTCCCTCCATGCGCTCGCTGCTCTTCGTCCCCGCCCTCGATGCCCGCAAGCTCGAGAAATCGCTCGGCTCGGGCGCCGACGTGATCATCGCCGATCTCGAGGACTCGGTCGCAGCCGACGCCAAGGAGACGGCGCGGGCGGTGGTGGTCGACTTCCTGAAAACCACCGCCGGTCGCGTCGACCGGCCGAAGCTCCACGTCCGCATCAACGGCTTCGACACGGCCCAGGCCGACCGCGACATCGATGCGGCGGTGGCTGCGGGCGCCGAAGGGCTGATGCTGCCGAAGGCGGCGGGCGGCATGGACGTCACCCGGCTCGACGCCAAGATCGCGGTGGCGGAGGCCGTTCACGGCGTCCCCGAGGGGCGCACCCGCATCGTCGCGATCGTCACCGAGACCGCCCACGCGGTCTTCCAGGCCGGGACCTATCGCGGCGCCTCGCATCGGCTCGCCGGGATGGCCTGGGGAGCGGAGGACCTCTCCGCCGATCTCGGCGCGGCGACGGCGCGGGGGCCGAACGGCGACTTCCTCGACACGTTCCGTCTCGCCCGCACCCTGACGCTGCTCGGGGCAGTGGCGGCGGAGGTGACGCCGATCGACGGCGTCTACACCGATTTCCGCGATCTCGACGGGCTGAGGGCCGAGTGCGAGGCGGCAGCGCGCGACGGCTTCACCGCCAAGATGGCGATCCATCCGGCCCAGGTGGCGGTGATCAACGCCGCCTTCACACCCTCGGCCGAGGCGATCGCCGAAGCGCATCGGGTGGTGGCGGCGTTCCGCGTGGCGGGCGATCCCGGCGTCGTCGGCCTCGATGGCCGGATGCTCGATCGACCGCATCTCCTCCGGGCGCGGCGACTGCTGGCCCGCGCCGGGGTGGCGTGACGGCGGGGGGATAGGGCCGGTCGTCGCGTTCGCCCCGTCGAACCGGTCGACGAGAGAAGCGGTGGATCTCCCCGTTCCTTCTCCGCTCATGGGAGAAGGGGTCACCGTGGCAGCGCCTTCGAACCACCGGAGCGTCGAAATCTCCTCGAGCGAGTCGCTCGCCGTTCACGCCGCTCGGTTCAGGCCGACCATCACCAGGCGATCGCCGTCGTCGGCCCACAGTTCGGCGTTCTCGGCGACGTCGGCCATGGTGTTGCGGTCGCGGTCGGCGACCAGCAGAACGGCGCGGAAGGCTTCGGTCGGCGGCAGGACGTCGCGGTTCTCGCCTTCCGGTGCCGAACTCTCCACCACCACGAGATCCCAGTGACGGGTGAGCCGCGCCATCAGCGCCGGCAGACGGCCGTCCTCGGCGATATCCCAGAAGCCGTCGTCGCCGTCGCCGCCGAAGCCCATCACCGAAACGCGGTCGACGGTCTCGGGCGGCGGTAGGGTGGCGAGGTCGTGGCGACCGGAGAGGAGGTCGGCCAGCGAGGGGCGCAGATCGTGGGCTTCGCCGTGGTCGGTGACGACGAGAGCGGTCAGACCGACGGCTTCCGCCATGCGGGCGATGGCCAGCGCCATGGTGGTGCGGCCGACGGCGCCGGGGACGTTGGTCACCATCAGGGCCTGACCGGGATCGGTCTTCAGATGCGGAAAGAAGGTCTCGGCGAAGGGCATCATCGCCGGACGGGCATCGGCGACGGCGAAATCGATGTCACCGACGAGTTGGCGTTCGCCATGCCGGCCGAGACGTGCCTGTCGCGGCAAGCGTGGCAGATCGGCGACCACCGGTGTGCCGAGTACCTCGAAGATGCGCACCGGATCCGGGCGCCCGGCGAGAGAGCGGTCGAGCGTCGGCCGCGTCGGCGCGGCGCGCTCGGGGGTCGTACGGGTGACGGCGGCGCGGCGGTGCGGTGCGGCGGACCAAAGGGCGACGTCGTCCATCGCACGCGGTTCGCGGCGCGGCGGCACCGCCGGTGCGGCGGCGTCGGCCGATGGCAGCGCGCCTTCGTCGAGGAGGGCCGCCGATTCGAAATCCGCCTGATCGGGACGACGGCGCCGGAAGAGCGACAGGCCGGCGCCGACGAGGAGGCCGGCGAACATACCGACCGGCGCGACGAGTGCCGGGCTCGGCTTGTTCGACTTCGTCGGCGGTGCCGCCTTGGAGGCGACCTCGGTCTCCGGTCGGGTCAACGACGACTGTTCGTGCGTCGACTTCTGGCGACCGAGGAACTGTTCGTAGATCTGGCGGTCGGCTTCGGCCTGACGGATCAGATCGCGCAACACCACTTCGTCCTGGTTCATCGCCAGTTCGGCGTTGGTGCGCTTGGCGAGTTCGGATTCGAGTGCGGCGTTCTGCTTGCCGAGGGCTTCGACCTCCGCCTTGGCCTGTTCGACGAGGCGCGTGGTCTCGGTACGGATCTGCGCTTCGAGCGTGGCGAGGCGCTCCTGCGACGTCTCTACCCGCGGGTGGCGCGGTCCGTAGATGCGGGCGAGCTCGGCCGACTGGCGGGCCTCCTCGGAGAGCTGGCCGCGCAGGGTGGCGAGCAGGTCGGAGCGCGGTGCGTTGGCGCCGCCGACATCCTGCGGCTTCGCCCGCTTCAACTCGTCGTAGCGGGCCTTCGCCTCTTCGAGCCGGGTGCGCACCGCCGCTGCCTGCTGGGTCAGCGACGCGAGGCGACGCTGGCCGACGGTGGCGTCGGCGGCGACGTCGAGGAGCCCGTGGCTCATGCGATACTCCGACACCGCCTTCTCCGAGGCGATGGCGGCGGCGCGGAGTTCGGCGAGACGGCCCTCGAGCGCGCCGGCGGCGTTGGTCGAGGCATTGACGCGGGTGGCCGACTGGCGGGAGACGATGTCGCCGGCGACGGCGTTGGCGAGGCGCGCCGACTTCTCGGCGGTCTTCGCAGTGGCCGAGACCTCGATGACATAGGTCAGGCCGCGGCGGGAGACCTTCACGGCGCGGCGCAACGCGGCGACGGCGTCGGCCTCGCCGGCACCGGCGAACTCGGGATCCTGTTCGAGTTTCTCGGCCTTCACCAACGGGGTGAGCGCACCGTCGGACGTGGCGATCTCGGCGATCGAGGCGATGGCCGCGCTGTCGCCTCCGATACCGGGCAGCACCTCGTCGACCGACGTCACCTTGGCGGTACGCGGGTCGACCATGACCAGGGCGGTGGCGGTGTAGCGGGCCGGCATCACCATCCAGGCGCCGACGGCGATCAACGCACCGAGCACTCCGACGCCGGCGATGCGTGGCGCATCGGCCCGTAGCGCGGCGAGAATACGGACGACGTCGACGATCGCCGGACGAGGCCCGTCGTGTGACGGCGCCGCCGCGGCTCCCGGCGTCGGTTCCTCCCAATCGATCGAGTCGGCGCGCATTCCCTCGTCCTTCCCGGAACGGATCCCCGGATCCTGCCGACCATCGAGCACGATCATGGTTAACCTTTGGTTTCCGTTCGGCTGATAACCAGGAAGGCGAACCGCCGAGCGAGGCGGCGGAGACCATTACCGGATGGGCACCCCCTCCCCCGATATCGCCGCGACGTCGGCCCCGATCGGTCTCGGCCCGCACGCCGAGACCGCGGTGGCGGCGATGGCGACGGCGGGGCTTGCGATCGTGGTGACCGCGGTTCCGTTGGCGGCACAGGTGATCTCGCCGGCGGTCGGCCTTCCGCTGGCGATGGCGGTGGCGATCGGTCTGGCGTTGCGCCTGCCGCATTTCGTCCCGGCGGTGGTGCTCTTCGCCATCATGTTCCAGAACCTGATCGTGTCGCTCCTGTCACCGGCGATCACCGATCTGGATGCCTTCAACTTCATCCGTGGCTACGCCTTCCTCACCACGGTGATGGTGTGGCTGGTTCTGGTCGGCGGCTTCCTCCTCGCCCCCGACCGCCACGGACCGTTGGTGCGGCGGCTGGTCGGGCGCGGGATCTGGCTCCTCCTGGTGATCGGAGGTTTCGCGGCGGTCGGACTGGCCAAGAACGGCGCGGCGGCGATCATCTACACCCGCAACATCGTCACGCCGATCCTGCTCCTCCACATCACCCTGCTGGTCTCCGACCGGCAGCGGCTCGGTACCGGGCCGATGTTCGTGCTCTATGCCGGCATTCTCTTCGCCTGCGGCTGGTTCGAGATGGTGGCGCACGAAGAGTGGCTCACGCTGATCAGCGGATACATGTATTGGGCACTCAATACTTCATCATTGTTCGGAACTGGTTATTGGGAACAAATATTGGCGCAGACCGGCTTTGTCTACAGAGATCTCGATGACTTCTTCCGCATCAATCTGTTCAACACGCCGGTTTTCGCCGGTATTTCGGTCCTGCGATTGCACGGGCCGAACATCCATGCAGTCAGCTTCGGCTATGCGCTCGCCTTCATGGCGCTCTATCTGCTCGCCGCCGGACGGCCGGTCATGGCGATGCTCGCCCTGCCGCTGCTGATCCTCGCCTCGGCGAAGGGCGCTTTCGTCGTGGTGATCCTCGTCGTGCTCGGCTGGGGTGCGACGCGCCTTCTCGGGCCGCGGCCGGCGCTGATGGTGATGCTCGCCGTCGTCACGGCCTATGCGGTGGCGATGTTCGTCTCCGGTCTCGCCACCGGCGACTACCACATCATCGGCCTGATCGGCGGCCTCAAGGGTTTCGCCGCCAATCCGATCGGTCACGCCATCGGATCGGGCGGCAATCTCACCGGCTCGGTGTCGGTCGAGGAATGGAACAAGGCGCAGGAGATGGGCTCCTTCGAGGGCGCGGTGGAGAGTGCGGTCGGCGTGCTGCTCTATCAGATGGGCGCGGCCGGTCTGATCGTGCTCGTCTACTATCTCGAGGTCGCCCGTCAGGCGTGGCGGCGATACGCGCGGTCAGGACTTCTTCACCAAGGTCTGGCGGCGTTCGGCACTCTGGTGGTGGTCGTCAACGGTCTGTTTCAGGAAGAGGCTCTATTCTCCCCGCTGGCACTCGGTCTGATGCTGGCCTTCGCCGGGCTCGTGCTCGGTTCGGCCGAACGCGTCGAGACCCGCGAGGCCCGGTCGACGAGACCGTGACGGGGAAAGAGCATGTCGGTCGGAAACGTAGCGGGCGAGGCTCGACGCGAGAACGCGAAGCGCGGCCTGCGGGTGATGATGGTGCAGACTCAGGCGGAGAACGCCGGGGCGCAGGAGATCTCGCGGCTCGTCGGCGCCGGGCTCGAGGCGCGTGGGCACCACGTCGATCATCTCTTCTTCTACAGCCGCACCGGCGGCGCCTCCGACCTCGGCAACGTCGAGGTCTGCGTCGACGGCCGGCCGCGCGATCCGATCGCCCTCGCCCGCTTCGTCCTCGCCGCCCGCGCCAAGATCGCCGCGGCCAAGCCCGACGTCGTCCTGACCTTCCAGCACTACGGCAACGTGCTCGGCGCGCCGATCGCCCATCTCGCCGGCGTCCATCGGGTGATCGCCAATCAGGTCTCCGCCTCCGACGTGGTGGCGCCGATGTTGCGCATCGCCGATCGGCTGTTCGGACGTGTCGGGCTCTACGACCGCATCACCGTCAACTCCGACGACACCCGCCGGCTCTACGACGGCCATCCGGCGCGCTACCGCGCGCGCATCGTGTCGATCCCGCACGGTTTCGAACTGAAACGCGGCCGGCTCGACAAGGCTGCGGCGCGGGCGCGGTTCGGTCTTCCCGCCGACGTCGAACTCCTCGGCTGCGCCGCCCGGCTGCATCCGACCAAACGGCTCGATCTCGCCGTCCGCCTGCTGCCGCGCATGCCCGACCGGCATCTGGCTCTCGCCGGTCAGGGTGCCGACCGGGAGCGGCTCGAGCGTCTCGCCGTCGAACTCGGGGCCGCGACCCGGGTCCATTTCGTCGGCGAGCTGCAGCCCACCGCGATCGGCGAGTTTCTCGCCGCGCTCGACGTCTTCGTCTTCCCGACCATCGCCGAGACCTTCGGCCTCGCCGCGGTCGAAGCAGCGGCGGCCGGCGCACCGGTGGTGGCCACCGATCTGCCGGTGTTGCGCGAAGTGCTGGAGGCCGAAGGCCGACCGGCGGCGATCCTGGTCGACACCGCTGACACCGCTGCCTTCGCCGCTGCGGTCGATCGCGTCTTCGCCGACGCCGATCTGGCGTCGCGCCTGCGCGCCGTCGGGGCGGGCCTCGCTCGGCGTTTCTCGCTCGATGCCATGGTCGATGCCTATGCCCGGCTGATCGACGAGGTGGCCGGGTCACGGAGGGCCGTATGAACCTGCTTCTCGTCGTCGAAGACGGCCGTGGCCGCCGGTGGATGCGTCGCCTCGCCGAGCGGCTGGCCGGGCTCGGTGCGACGGTGCGCCTGGTGACGACGGCGCCGCGGGCGCCGGCGACGCGGGGCGTCGAACTGCTGCTGCAGCTGGAGCGGATGATCATGCGCCGGCAGCGCGCGGTCGGAGCCGAACCGGTCGAGACCGCGACGATCGCGCCGCCGGCCGATGCCGGGTTCGTGCCGAGCCTCGTCGTCGATCTGACGGCACGGCCGACGGCGCGAGCCGGAGCACGGGTACTCGCCGTCACCTGGGACGGCGACCACGGCGAGGACGCGGCGATCGCACGGCTGGTGTCCGGTGCGACGCCGCTCGTCGAGGTGACCGATCCGGCGACCGGTGAAGTGCTCGAACGCGGCCTCGCCTCGCTCGAGAACGCCGCCGGGCTCGGAGGGGCGATCGACTCGGTGATGGCGCGACTGGCCACGCTTCTGGTGGCGCGGGTCGGAGCGATCGTCTCGGGGCGCGACCGCCCCGATCCCCCGATCATTCCGGGGGTGCCGCTCAAACACCGCCGCGACGTCGCCCGGCTCGCCGCCGCTTCGCTCGCCGGCTCGCTCGCCCGTGCCCTCTACCGCCTCAGCTGCTGGGCGCCGCACTGGCGCGTCGGCTGGCGCCTGCACGACGGCCCGGGCATCGCCGAAACCGGCGACCTCTCCGGACCGCTCTTCCACGTCCTGCGGGACCCCGGCCATCGCTTCTTCGCCGATCCCTTCCCGATGATTCACGACGGCCGCGCCCATGTCTTCGTCGAGGACCTCGACCATCGCGTCGGCAAGGGGGTGATCTCGGCGATCCCCTTCGACGAGAACGGCCCGTCGGGCGAGGCGGTGGTGGCGCTGGAGGAACCCTGGCACCTCTCCTACCCCTATCTCATCGAACACGCCGGCGAACTGTGGATGATCCCGGAGAGCAGCAACGCTCTTGACGTGGCGCTCTATCGCTGCGCTCGCTTCCCCGATCGCTGGGAGCGCGCCGCGACGCTGCTCCACGACATTTCGCTCTCGGACGCGACCGTCTTCGAACACGGCGGGCGCTGGTGGATGCTCGGCACCGAGCACGACGGCGAGGGCGGCTGGTCGGACGTGCTGGCGATCCATTCGGCACCGTCGTTGTTCGGGCCGTGGACGGCGCACGCCACCAACCCGGTGCTGATCGACCGCACCTCGGCACGGCCGGCGGGCGCCGTCTTCCGTCGTGACGGACGGCTCTTCCGCCCGGTACAGGACTGCAGCGACGGCTATGGCGCCGCCCTCGCCATCGCCGAGATCACCCGTCTCGACGACGAGGGTTTCGCCCAGGTGGTGCGCCATCGGTTGGCGCCGGGGCCGCGTTGGCCGGGCCGCAAGTTCCATACGGTGAACCGCGCCGGACGGCTCGAGGTGATCGACGGATCGGTGGTGCGGCCGAAATGGTCTCGGCTCGCCGGTCTCGTCGAGCGCGCCGCCACGCCCGGAGGCGCGGCATGACGACCCGCTTCCAGGCGCTGCTGTCCGAACATCCGGTGGTCGGCGCCGTGCTGTCGCTCGGGGTGAAGGTGTCCGGTTCCGGCGTGGCGCTGGTGATGTTCGCGCTCGCGGCGCGGACGATGAACGTCGCGGATTTCGGTCTGCTCGTCATCGTCTTCAATGCCGTCTCCTTCCTCGCCGTGTTGGCGGTGCTCGGTCAGGACACGTTGATCCTGCGGTCATGGGGCGAATTCTTCGAGTGTTCACCGGCCCTCGCCCGCGGCGCGATCACCTACGGGCTCAGGGTCTCGGCGCTCGGCGCGATCCTCGCCGTCTCCGGTTTCGTCGGGTGGGCGACGGTGGTCGACGGGCGGCTCACCGCCTCCGACCTCGCGTCGGTCGCCGCCTTCCTCTTCACTCAGACGCTGCTCCACTACGGTTCGAGTCTGGCGCGCGCGGTGCGCGGCGTCTTCCTCTCCGAGCCGAACCGCGAGCTCACCTGGCGGGTGCCACTGATGCTGTCGCTCGCCTGGGCGATGTTCGCCGGTGGGCGGACGTCGATCACCTCGTTCTTCGCGGTGGCCGCGGCCGGTCAGGTCGCCGCCCTCCTCTTCCAGTCGATCGTGGTGCGCAACGGCATGCCGGTGACGATCCGCGAGACCACGGCCGAATACGCCACCGGCGACTGGACGCGCCGTTCCGCCGCGATGACCACCGCCGCCATGGCGGAAGCGGCCAACCAATATGCCGATGTGGTGCTGATCGGCGCGCTCGCCGGGCCGGTCGCCTCGGCCGGCTACTTCGTCGCCGCGCGCATCGCCGCCGTCTTTCCGATGGTGACTTCGGGCCTGCACAGCTACTCCGCCTCGCGCATCGCCGAGCTCTACTACGGCGGCCGCGCTCAGGAACTGCAACGGCTGCTCGTCCGGGTGATGATGCTGGCGACGGCCCTCGTCGGCGTGCTGGCCGCGGCGCTCGTCTTCGCCGGCCCCTGGCTCCTCTCGCTGTTCGGCGAGAGCTATCGCGACGAATTCACCATCCTGCTGGTGCTCGCCGGCGTCGCCGCCTTCACCACCTTGGCCGGTCCGGGCAGCACGATGATGCTGATCACCGGACAGGAGAAGCTCTATCTGAAGCTGGTGGTCGGCGCCCTCGCCGTCCGCATCACCGCCCTGGTGGTGCTGGTGCCGACGATGGGCATTCTCGGCGCTGCGATCGCCGTCGGCATCGCCATCGCGCCTTTCGCCGGGGTGGTCGCCTATCTGTGCGCCCGCGACATCGGCGTCGATCCGAGTGCGCTGGCAATTCTTCGAATGCGAAGCGATCCGTAACCGCTTCGTTAGGGTTTACACGCGTTCTCCGATCTCGGACCGGCGTTCGTGGACGTCTCTTTACCTCTGGTCACTAGAGTGGTGTGCAGAGGTAGGAAGACATGTCCGACATCATCTCCGACGCCGCCCGAACGGCTTTCGCCCCGACCGCTCAGACTCATGTCGAGGTCGATCGGCGCGTGCGTCGTTCGGAGACGATCCGGCTCGGCGATCTGCCGATCACCGTCGTCGATCGGGCCGAAGCGGCACAGCGCATGGTCGAGTCGGCGCTGGCGCGGCGCGGCAGCGGATTGCCGCCGCAATATCTGACCTCGGCCAACGGACAGGTGCTGGTCGAATGCGATCGTGACCCCGAGATCCGCCGATTGTTCCTCGAGGCCGACGCGATCCATGCCGACGGAATGCCGATGGTCTTCGCCTCCTGGCACATGGCCAGCGTGCCGCTGCCGGAACGGGTCGCCACCACCGATCTCGTTCACGACGTGATGAAGCTCTCGCCGGAAGCGGGCCTGCGTTCCTACCTGCTCGGCGCCACGGCCGAGGTGAACGCCGCGGCGGTCGCCAATCTGCGCGGTCTCTATCCCGACGTGCCGGAGATCGACGGCCGCGACGGCTATTTCTCGCTCGACGAGGAAGAGGCGGTGTGCGAGGCGGTGAACGCCTTCGCCCCGGACGTGCTGTGGCTCGGCCTCGGTGTCCCGAAAGAACAGGCCTTCGTGGTGCGCAACCGTCACCGCCTGACCAGGGTCGGGGTGATCAAGACCTCCGGAGGGCTCTTCGACTTCCTGTCGGGCAAGCGGGCGCGGGCACCGCAGTTCCTGCAGGCTGTCGGCCTCGAATGGGCCTGGAGGGCGCTGCTGGAACCGCGCCGGCTCGGCAGACGTTACCTCGACACCAATTTCGCGGCGTTGCGTCTCCTCCTCACCCGGACGGACTGAGCATGAGGGCGCGGACCTTCCTCGGACGTTCGATCTTCGCCGCGGCGGTCCTCGCCGCGGCGTCGGCGTTCGCGGGGGATCACGGTCGGGTCTGTCCGCCGGCGCATCCGGAGTTGGCGCGCGGCTTCGCCCTGACAGGCTGGTTCGACGAGCCGGTGGCGCGGCCACCCGATGTCGAGCAGTTGAGGGCGCTGCGGGAGCGCGGCTTCCTGCATCTGCGACTACCGATCGCGGCGGAGAGCGTGATGACGCGCTTCTCGCCGGCGGCGGAGATCTCGGCTCGGCGGCAGGCGATCTCGACCGGACTGGACCGACTCTCCTCCCTCGGCTTCGCCGTGGTCGTCGATCTGCACGGCGGCGAGCGGCTCGGCGATCTCTTCCGCCACGATCCGACCGCGGCGCGCGACGCGGTGGTCGACGCCTGGCGGGTTCTCGGGCCGTTGGTCGAAGCGCGGGTCGAGCACGAGGTCGCGGCCGAGGTGCTCAACGAACCACCGCTCGACGATGCGACCTGGACGGGGATGCAGGCGGCGATCGTCACCGCGATGCGGCGCGAGATGCCGACGGCGACCTTCGTCGTTTCCACCGGCGGGCCGCAACGGGTCGAGCGGCTGACGGCGGCGGCACCGATCGGCGATCGCAACACGGTCTATTCCGTCCACTACTACGACCCGATGGTGTTCACCCATCAGGGTGCCGACTGGCTGAGGCCCGATCCGATCGGCTTCCTCGCCGGGGTGCCGTTCCCGATCCTCGACCACGATCCGAAGCTCGCCCGGCTCGCCGAGACGGCGCGTGCGAAGGGTGAACACGCCGTCGCCGACCACCTCGCCGGCTTCGCCGGCCGCACCTTCGACGCCGCCGAGATCGAGCGTCACATGCGCGCCCTCGGCGACTGGAGCCGAACCCACGGCCGCGCCGTGGTGATCGGAGAATTCGGGGTCTACCGCGCCCATGCGGCGCCGGCCGACCGGCTCGCCTGGCTCGCCGCGGTTCGCGGCGCGGCGGAGGCGAACTGCCTCGGGTGGACCCACTGGGACTATCGCGACGGCTTCGGCTTCGTCGACGTGAAGACCGGGGAACCGGACGAGGCGGTGCTCTCGGTGCTCGTCGGGCGGCGAGGTGCGAGCACCCCGCCGCGATCGTGAGCGACCGGATCGAAGGGACCGAGGAACGGCGCTTCGATCGCCGTGGAGGGACGACGATGGAAGCGATCGCACTCGACGGCTCGGTGGGCTGGTTCCATCCGGCGAACGGTGGCCGCGGTGTCGTGGTGGTCGGGGCCCACGGCTACGAGGATCTGTGTTCGCGGGTGACGCTCCGCACCCTGGGTGACGAACTCGCCGCCGCCGGCCTGCCGACGCTCAGAATCGAACCGCGCGACACCGGCGACGCTGCCGATCTGCCCATCGACGCCGACCGCACCGCCGCCTGGATCGCGGACGTCGTCGGCGCGGTGCGCTGGATGCGCGAGGCCGTCGGGGTCGGCGAGGTGGTGCTTCTCGGCCTGCGCCTCGGCGCGCTGCTGGCCTCCGCCGCGGCGACCGAACTCGGCGGTGTCGACCGACTGGTGCTGATGGCACCGCCGGCGAGCGGGCGGGCCCATACTCGTGAACTCTCGATCCTCGCCCGGCTCGTCGACGCCACCGGCGGCGGCATTCTGCCGGACGGAGCGATCGACATCGCCGGATTCCGCCTGGACGCGGCAACACTCGCCCGGCTCGAGGCGATCGATCTCACCATGCTGCGCCATGCGCCGGCGCCCGAGGTGCTCCTCGTCGGCGACGTCGGATCGACCGGGCTCGGCCGCATCGCCACGGCGCTGGAGGCGACGGGCGCGCGGGTCGAGACCACCGCCTTCTCCGGCTATGCGCGGATGATGTGCGATCCGACGGCGTCGGAGCCGGCGCTCGACACGGTCGCCGACGTCGTCCGCCGTCTCGCCACCGATCCGCCGGCGGCGACGATCGCCCCGCCGAAGCCGGCGGTGGCGCGGATCTCGGGGGACGGTTGGGTCGAGGAGCGGGTCGTCTTCGGCGACGGGCTCGCCGGGGTGCTGTGCCTGCCGGCCGGACCGAGCGCGCCGCGGCGCGCCGCGATCTGGCTCAATTCGGGGCGCAATCCCCACATCGGCTGGGCGCGACAGGCGGTCGACCTGTCACGACGGCTGGCGCGGAGCGGCGTCGCGGTGTTGCGCATGGATCTCGCCGGCATCGGCGACAGTCCGGCCCACGCCCACACCCCGCCGTTGGCGCTCTACCACGAAGTCGGCAAGGCCGACGTGGTGGCGGCGATCGAGGAGATGGCGCGGCACGGCCTGACGCGACCGTGGTTGATCGGCGCCTGTTCGGGAGCCTATCAGGCCTTCCACACCGCGGTCGGCGACGAGCGCGTCGCCGGGATCGTGTCGATCAACCAGCTGTGCTTCGTCTGGGATGCGAGCTACGCGGTGCATCTCTCGGCCTGGATGCGGGCGCGACCGCACGAGTTCGAGAGCGAGGCGAAGCGCGCCGAGGAAAGCGACGGGGCGATCGCCGGGGCGGGGCCGCTCGATCGGCCCTGGCGGCTCGCCAAACGGGTGGTGCGCATCGGCCTCGACACCTACCGCCGCCTCAAGAACAGCGGCGGGAGCCGCCGGCCCGGGCCGATCGAGCAGGGCTTCCGCACACTCGCGGCGCGTGGGGTGGCGGTGTCGATCGTGCTTTCCGAGGGCGACAAGGCGGTCGGCGAACTCGAGCTGCACACCGGCCGAGAGGGTGCGCGCATCGCCGGGCTCCCCGGGCTCGAGATCCTGCGCATCCCGAACGCCGACCACTCGCTGACCTCGGCGGCGGCGCGCGCGGCGCTCGGCGATCATCTGGTGGCGCGCCTCGCCGGCGCCGAGGAGGGCCACGGCCATATCGACGCGCACCGCCGCGCCGACGATCCCGGTCGTGCGCCGACCGAACCGCTGTCGCCCTTCACCATAGCGGCACGCATGGTGTTCGGTCGCGGCCTGGCGACCTGACCCCCGCTTCGTCGGATCAGGCGCCGTTGCCGCCGCCTTTGGGGCGCGGCATACGGAACAGCGCGGTGACGTGGACGAAATCCGAATAGCCGCAACGGCCGATGGTGCCGGCGCGCACCATGTCGAAGCGACCGTCGACGAGGCAGTCGTCGCGGAGGTGGACGCCCACCACCTCGCCGAAGACGACGTGGTTGCCGGTGGCGCGGCCGTCGACCGTCTTCGGGTTCAGGATCTCGGTCACCCGGCATTCGAGTGCCGCTGCGGCGTCGCGGATCCGCGGCGGGCGGACGAGCCGTGACGGTTCCGGCGTCAGTCCGACATGGTCGAACTCGCTCGCCCCACGCGGCAGCGGCGCCGAACTCTCGTTCACCTGGTCACGCAGGTCGAAGCTCGCGAGATTGACGACGAATTCGCGTGTCTCGGCACAGGCCGACACCGTGTCCTTCCAACCGTCCGAGGAGAACATCACCATCGGCGGTGCGGCGCAGACGGCGTTGAAATAGCTGTAGGGCGCGAGGTTGAGCCGGCCGTCGCCGTCGACCGTCGAGATCCAGGCGATCGGGCGTGGCGCGACGATCGCCTTGAAGGGATCGATGGCGAGGCCGGGAAGCCCGTCGGCGACGGCATAGAACATGGTGTCCGCTCTCCCCTCGCCGTCAGGCGCCCCACTCGGTGACGACGTCCTCGTAGGCCGGGCGCGGCCGGTCGACCGGCGGTACGGTCGGCGTGCCGATGGCGATCAGGCCGGCGAAGCGCTCGCCCTCCTTCGCACCGAGGATCGCCGAGGCGTCGGTGTCGTAACAGCACCAGCCGGAGAGCCACTGGCCGGCGTAGCCGAGGGCATGGACGGCGAGGAGCAGGTTCATACAGGCGGCGCCGGCGGAGAGTTCCTGCTCCCAGATCGGGATCTTGAAATGCTCCTGGGTGCGCGAGATCACACCGACGGTGAGGGGCACGCGCTGGAAGCGGGTCAGTTCGAACTCGGCCTTCTCGGCCGGGACGTCGGGGAATTTCGCGCGGTAGAGGGGTGCCAGACGCGCATCGAGGGCGGCGCGGGCGCCGCCGCGATAGAGCACGAAGCGCCAGGGCGTCAGCTTGCCGTGGTCGGGAACGCGCGACGCGACGGCGACGAGGCGACGGATCTCGGCATCGCTCGGGCCGGGCTCGGCGAGTTGCAGGGCGGCGATGGTGCGGCGGGTCTCGAGCAGTTCGAGCGCGTCGGGCATGGGGTCCTCGATGACGGATCGGGTCGGAACGAGGCGTGAGGGAAGCCGGTCCGGCAGGTTCTGTCAACGCGACCGCCGGAGCGTGTCGGGTCGTGGTGCGTCGACCGACTTGAAATCGCCACCCTTCTCGGGTTCCAGTCGGGGCGGGACGAGTCGCGGCGCGTGAGCGCCCGATGGGCGTTGCCCGAGAGGAACCATGGTTCGAGCCCTTCTCCGTCGGCGATCACACGCGACGCCCGCCCACTTCGGTGGCGCGGCGATGCGACGGTCGGCCGTCTCCGTGCTCGCCGCTCTGATGGTCGCCGTCGCTCCGGCGACGACGCCCGGCTTCGCCCAGGCACCCGGTGAACCGCTGTCGTTGCGTCCGCCGGGTCCAGAACCCATTCCCTACGCCCCCAACCCGCCGCCGGCACCGCCCGCGACCCAGCCGGCCCCCTCCGGCGGCCCGGCTTCGGCGGCAGCGCCGGTCGGCGAGACGGCGCGGCTGATCAAAGCCAATCTGCGGCTGGCGGCTCTGGTCACCGAGGAGAGCCAACCGATCCGCTCGGGTCTGGTGTGGCGGGTGTTCAAGGAGAACGACAAGGGCGGCGCCGACGGTCGCCTGCAGCCGATCGCCACCGCCTCGGGCGGTGATGCCGAATTCCGGCTCGAACCCGGATCCTATCTGGTCCATGCCGCCTACGGCCGGGCCGGCGCCACGACCCGGGTCACCGTCGAAGCCGACAAGCTGCGCAAGGAGACGGTGATCCTCAATGCCGGCGGCATGCGCCTGACGGCGCTCGGGGTCGGCGACCAGCCGTTGCCGGCCGACAAGATCACCTTCGACGTCTATTCGCGCGACGTCGACCAACGCGGCGAGCGTCAGGCGCTGGTGATGGGCGCCAAGCCGGGCGGCGTCATTCGCCTCAACGCCGACACCTATCGGGTCGTCGGCCACTACGGTGACCTCAATGCCGTGGTTCGCGCCGAGATCCACGTCAACCCCGGCAAGCTCACCGAGGCGACGGTCTATCACAGGGCGGCGCAGATCACTCTGAAGCTGGTCAACGAAGCCGGCGGCGAGGCACTCACCAACACCTCCTGGATGGTGCTCACCCCCTCGGGGGACATCGTCACCGAGAGCGTCGGCGCCTTCCCGACGATCGTCCTGGCGGAGGCCGAGTACGCCCTCGTCGCCAAGAACCAGGATCGCATCTTCACCCGCAACTTCACGGTCCAGGCCGGCTTCGATCGCGAGATCGAGGTGGTCGCCGACGATCCGGTGTCGAAGCCGTGACCGAACCTCGTCGAGGTGAACCGATGAACGAGATCCGATCGGCCTCGCCCATCCCCCCGCCCTCCGGACCCGCCACCGCGGTGCCGGCACCGTCGGCTTTCGCCCGTGCCTGGCGGTGGCTGCTGCCGATCGCGGTGGCGATCATGGCGGCGGCGGCGGCGTTCGGTGTCTTCGACACGACGGCGGCGTCGGCCTGGATCTTCGCCGCCGGCGCGCTCGTCGGGCTCGTCGGGATCGCGAGCCTCGCCACCCATTTCTTCGATCTGGGCCGCCGCGAGGTCCGTGCGCTGGAGAAGCGGCTGGAAGACGAACTGGAACGACGCGGAAACGGACGGTCATGAACCACGACAGCTATCCCGACGCCTACATCTCCGACATCCTGCGCTCGGTGAAGACCATCGCGGTGGTCGGCGCCAGCCCGAACGAGATGCGCCCGTCCTTCGGCGTCACCCGCTTCCTCGCCGCCAAGGGCTTCGACGTGGTGGCGATCAATCCCGGCCATGCCGGTGGCGAGATCGCCGGGTGCCCGGTCTTCGCCACCCTCGCCGACGTGCCGCACCCGATCGACATGGTCGACGTGTTCCGCAATTCCGATGCCGCCGGCGAGACAGTCGACGAGGCGATCGCCATCGGCGCCAAGGTGGTGTGGCTGCAGCTCGGGGTGCGCAACGACGCGGCGGCGGCGCGGGCGGAAGCGGCGGGACTGAAGGTGGTGATGAACCGTTGCCCGAAGATCGAGTGGCCGCGGGTGAGCGGCTGAGGTCGCGTCCTTCGCCGATCATCGATTCTCGATGAGCGTCCGCAGGCTCCAAGGGTCGCCCGACACTTTCCGCACCTCGTCGATGCGCCAGGCGCCGCCCTCGCGCAGCAACACGAATTCGAGCACCGAATAGGGCTTCTCCCCGGCCTTGGCCTTCTTGGCGGCGAAGAGGCCGACACGGACCATCGCGCTCGCCGGTTTCACCTCGCGCGGGGTGATGGAGACGCGGCGCACTTCCGGATCCTGAGAGTCGGTGAGCAGGTCGAAATCGACCGGGCCGATGTCGCCGTCCTTGTCCGCCTTGTCCTCGGCCACTTTCCACACCGCGATCAGGTCGCGGGTGAACCAGCGACCTCGGGTCACGGGATCGGTGATCTCGGAGCCGCCGGTGCGGCCGTCGCCGGCGGTGACGTGGGCGTAGATCGACGCGACGAAAGCTTCGGGCGTTTCGTCGGCGAGTGACCGGTGCGTGGCGACGAGGGGCAGCAGCGCCGCTGCGGCGAGAAGGTGACGGCGGGTCGGCATGACGGTTCCTCTGCATGGCGCGGGGCGCCGGGTGTGGAAGTCTCGGTCGATCGTGCAGCGCCCGGCCGCCGCCTCGTCGGCGACCGCGGCGTTCGTCGACCGACGGCGACCGATCAACGCTTCGGTCCGCTCGGAACCCGATACCTTGCTCCGCCGCCGGCGATCGGTGACGGCATATGCCCATGGGTCACATCGTATTTCAGGTCGTTGCGCAAATTCATTCTCCTCTGCCTGCCGATTGGAGCAATCTTTGGTTTGCGCAACGGCCGCATTTCGGCGACAAGAAACGCGGTTCCAAACAGAAGCCCGTGCAGAGGGCTCACGAGGAGGAGGTCGCCATGAGCTCGAAGCCCGGATTCGCCACACTCGCCGTCCATGCCGGCGCCCAGCCCGATCCGACGACGGGAGCGCGGGTGACGCCGATCTATCAGACCACCGCCTTCGTCTTCGACAACGTCGATCACGCCGCCTCGCTGTTCGGGCTGCAGGCGTTCGGCAACATCTACACCCGCATCACCAACCCGACGACGGCGGTGCTGGAAGAGCGTGTCGCCGCGCTGGAGGGCGGGACCGCGGCGGTGGCGGTGGCCTCCGGTCACGCGGCGCAGCATCTGATCTTCCACACCCTGCTCGCGCCGGGCGACGAGTTCGTCGCGTCGAAGCGGCTCTACGGTGGTTCGATCAACCAGTTCAACCATGCCTTCAAGAACTACGGCTGGACGGTGAAATGGGCCGATCCGGACGATCTCTCCACCTTCGAGGCGGCGATCGGGCCGAAGACCAAGGCGATCTTCATCGAGTGCCTCGCCAATCCGGGCGGCGTCGTCACCGACATCGAGGGCATCGCGGCGATCGCCAAGAAGCAGGGCATTCCGCTGATCGTCGACAACACGCTGGCGACGCCCTACCTCTGCCGGCCGTTCCAGCACGGCGCCGACATCGTCGTCCATTCGGCGACCAAGTTCCTCGGCGGTCACGGCAATTCGATGGGCGGCGTGATCGTCGACGGCGGCTCGTTCGACTGGCTGAAGCCGGGGCAGTTCCCGATGCTGTCGGCGCCGCGGCCCGAGTATCAGGACATGGTGATCGGCCAGGTGTTCGGCAATTTCGCCTTCGCCATCGCGGTCCGCGTCCTGGGCCTGCGCGACATCGGCCCGGCGATCTCGCCGTTCAACTCGTTCCAGATCATCACCGGTATCGAGACGCTGCCGCTCAGGATGGAGAAGCACTGCGCCAACGCCTTGGCCGTGGCGAAGTGGCTGAAGGCGCGGCCCGAGGTGGCGTGGGTGAGCTATGCCGGGCTCGAGGACGACAAGTACCACGCGCTCGCCAAGAAGTACGTGCCGAAGGGCGCCGGTGCGGTCTTCACCTTCTCGCTCAAGGGCGGCTACGAGGCGGGCGTCAAGCTCGTCTCCAACGTCAAGCTGATCAGCCATCTCGCCAACATCGGCGACACCCGCTCGCTGATCATCCACTCCGCCTCGACCACCCACCGTCAGCTCTCCGACGCGCAGAAGACGGCCGCCGGCGCCGGCCCGGACGTGGTGCGTCTGTCGATCGGCATCGAGGACGTCGCCGACATCATCGCCGACCTGGAGCAGGCACTCGGCGCCTGAGGCAGGACACGACCGTGACGACATGCGGCGGGCGTCGGGGGAATTCTCCGGCGCCCGTGGTCGTTCTCGGCGACGGTGTGGATCAGGCCTCGGCGGTCGGGGGCGACGGGCCGAGGGCAGCGGCGCGATGGCGATGGTGTGCCTCGAGGGCGATGATCGCCCAGGCGAGACCCCACAGCAGGAAGAAGTGGCGCCAGTGGTCGCTGTCGATGATCCAGCTGACCGCGAGGTGACCGGCGAGCAGCACCCACACCACCTGCGCCATCGGCTTCCACGGGCGCGGTAGGAACATCGACGAGAAGAGCTTCGCCAGCGTCCACACCGACAGCGCCGTGTAGGCGACGAAGCCGAGCCAGCCGTAGACCATCAGCGACTTCAGAAAGACGTTGTGCGGGTCTTCGGGGAAGATGTGGCCGAACTGGTAGGGTCCGAGGCCGAGCGGCAGTTCGGTCGCCATCAGGAAGCCGATGCCGTGGCGGGCGAAGCGGCCGAGGCGGGCGCCGTCGTAGCTCTGCACCAACTTGGCGCGCTCGTCGAAGAGGTCGCGCACCTCGGGGAACGACAGGGCGAAGGCGAGGAGCAGCGCCATACCGACGAGCGAGGCGAGCGCGATGGCGATCAGACGCATCCGACCGCGGGCGGTGCGTTCGTCGACGTAGAGGACGAGACCGAGCATCACCAACGCGCCGGCGCCGAGACCCCAGGCGGCACGCGACATCGACAGGAAGATGCCGGCGAGGATGATCACCGCCCAGAGCAGCTGAGCACGGATGCGCGACAGGCTCTCGGTCAGGATGCGGCGTGCCAGATAGACCAGCGGCACCACCAGGAAGGGGCCGAAGACGTTGGGATCCTTGAAGGTCGCCTTGGCGCGGCCGGCGCGCATCAGGGCTTCGATCTTGAGACCGTAACCGAGGACGCCGATCACCGAGACCAGGACCGCCGCGGCGACCGACGCCTTCATGATCAGCGTCATGCGATGCGGCCGTTCGGCCGAGAGCGCGGCGAAGAAGATGGCGTTGATCGCCAGCATCAACGAGATGGCGACGAAGATCAGCGGATGGCCGTGGTCGGCGCCCTCCCACCAGCGCACCTGGGTCACCGACAGGATGCCGCCGATGTTGAACACCGTGAGCAGGGCGATGGGAAGCGCCAGCACCCGCGGCACCGCGAGGCCCATGGCGAAGGCGACGAAGGTGTGGACGAGCAGCAGCAGATCGTAGGGCGCCGGTTCGAACATGACGATGCCGGATGAGGCCACCGTCAGGAACAGGAAGGCGTCACCGAGGCGCTCGGCGGAGACGCTCCGCTCGAACGGCGCGCGCGGGGCGACGGCATCGGTCACGCGGCGCACTCCTCTCGTCCACGCCACACCTCACGCCGGCGAGGCGGCCGGCGCGGACCTCCATCGATACACCGAGGACGTTAAGAAACCCGCTCGAAGCCGCCACGGCGACGAAACGGGGTCGACGGCGGGCCACCGAAACTGTATCCCCGACCTCGGCCGGAAGGCCCCTCCCCCGCCGCGGAGAACGAACGACGCCATGGGTATCCTGCAGAAACTGGGTCTCGCCAGGCGCAAGACCCACTTCAATCCGAGTTCTCTGTCGCGCTACTGGCGCGCCGAGAACGGTGGCGATCGCTATCTGACGCTCTACGACGAGGCCCGTCGGGCGACCGGATCGACCGACAACTTCCTCAAGCAGTGCCGGTTCTTCGCGCTGATGCAGATGGTCGACCATGTGTTGGCGAAGGGTATCGCCGGCGACGTCGCGGAGTGCGGTTGCTGGCGCGGCCACTCGTCCCGGATGATCGCGACGCGGCTCACCGAGAAGGGCTGGCAGGGCCGCTTCTTCATCTTCGACAGTTTCGAGGGCGGGCTCTCCGACCTGACGACGCAAGACCGGGTCGGAGCCGGCGACAAGGGCGCGCGCACCGAGGCGCGGCAGAAGGCGCATTTCGCCTCGCGCCGCGACGACGTCGCCGCCGCGCTCGCCACCTTCCCTTTCGTGTCGCTGCACGAGGGCTGGATCCCGCAGGTGTTCGACACGGTCGATCTCGGCGAGCGGCGCTTCGCCTTCGTCCACGTCGACGTCGACCTCTACGAGCCGACCCGCGACAGTCTCGCCTTCTTCCACCCGCGCCTCGCCGAGGGCGCGGTGGTCGTCGTCGACGACTACGGCTCGTCGGGTTTCCCCGGCGCGCAGACGGCGGTCGACGAGTTCCGGGCGGAACACCCGCCGAAGCTCTTCCTCGAAGGTCAGGTCGGTGGCGCCATCCTGGTCTACTGACGACCGAAATGGGACGACCGCCCCGAGCGGTGGAGCGGTCGTCGATGGAGGCGGCCGAGGAGCGGCGGCGCGGCCTCAGTAAGCGTTCTCGGTGTGCTTCAGCAGGCTGATCGGGGTCAGGGCCAGGATCTTCAGGTCGAAGAGTACGGACCAGTTCTCGATGTAGTGGATGTCGTGCTCGACGCGCTTGCGGATCTTCTCCGGCGTGTCGATCTCGCCGCGCCAGCCGTTGATCTGGGCCCAACCGGTGACGCCGGGCTTGACCTTGTGGCGGGCGAAGTAGCCGTCGACCACCTGATCCCACATGCGGTTCTCGGTCTGGGCGTTGACGGCGTGCGGCCGTGGTCCGACCAGCGACAGCTCGCCCATCAGCACGTTGAAGAGCTGCGGCAACTCGTCGATCGAGGTCTTGCGGATGATGCGGCCGACGCGGGTGACGCGCGGATCGCCTTTGGAGACCAGTCTGGCGGCGGCGAAGTCGGACTGATCGGCGTACATGGAGCGGAACTTCCAGACGTCGATGACCTCGTTGTTGAAGCCGAAACGCTTCTGGCGGAAGAACACCGGGCCCTTGCTGTCGAGCTTGATGGCGATCGCCGTGGCGATCATCAGCGGGGCAAGCGCGATCAGGGCGGCGGTGCCGATCACCAGATCGAAGACACGCTTGGCGACGGCGTCCCAATCGGCGAGCGGCTTGTCGACCACGTCGAGGAAGGGCACCGAGCCCTCGTAGGAGTAGTTGCGCGGGCGGAACTTCAGCCGATCGGCATGGGCGGAGAGGCGGATGTCGACCGGCAGCACCCAGAGTTTCTTGAGCAACTGGTGGACACGTGCCGCCGCGGTGATCGGCAGAGCGACGATCAGCATGTCGAGCTTGGTGATGCGGCCGAACTCGACCAGCTCGGGGATGGTGCCGAGCTTCGGATAGCCCTCCACCATCGCCGGTGAGCGCTCGTCGTCGCGGTCGTCGAAGATGCCGCAGATGCGGATGTCGTTGCCGGGCTGCGATTCGAGCGAGCGGATCAGGTCCTCGGCGAGCTTGCCGCCGCCGACGATGACGGCGCGGCGCTCGAGCCGGCCGTCAAGGGTCCAGCCGCGCACCGCCCGGGTCAGGGCGAAACGGAAGAGGACGAAGAAGGCGAGGCCGAGGAAATACCAACGCACCAGCCGCTGAGCGTCGTCGGTGTCGCCGAGGCCGGCGAAGAAGGCGAGCGCCGCGAGCGCGGCGAAGACCATCGACCACGAGGCGACGATACGGCCGAGCTGGAAGGCGTAGTCACGGAAGGCGGCGATCTGGTAGCCGTCGAAGGCCTGGACGAACAGCAGGGTCAGTGCCGCGCCGAAGGGAACGGCGGCGAGATGCATCGGGTCGACGATGGTCGTCGGGCGGCCGGTGAAGAGCAAGGCGGCATATCCGGCGACGAGGATGGCGGCGAATTCGATCGCCCGCACCCACCCGGCGAGCAGGCGGCGGGAGATCGGGCGATCGGAGAACAGTGCCGCGACCTCGCGCGCCTGGTCGGAGAGGGCGGTGGTCTGCCGCGGCACCGCCGGCAGAGCGTCGAAACGGTCGCCTTGCGCCGCCATCTCCTGGATGTCGACGGCCTGTCGATAGAGGCTGCGCGGGTCGATCTGTTTCATCTGCTCTCTCCGGGGAAGTCCTCTTCCCGGTCGGATCGGGGTTCAGGGCGACGGTTCACGGATTCGGATGGGTGGCTCGCCGAGATCGTGTGCGGCGCTGCCGGAGGTGTGGCAACGGTCGGACGGCTCGACGAGGCGGGCATAGAAGGCGCCGATGTCGCGCATCATCGATTCCACGGTGAAGCGCTCGGCGAGCGAATTGCGCATCACGGAGGCGAAGGTGACACCCTCGGCCGGATCGTCGAACTGACGTTGCATGGCGTCGGTGAGTGCGCCGACATCGCCCGGCGGCACCAGACGGTCGGCATGTCCTTCGTAGATCTCCGGGATACCACCGACCCGGGTGGCGATCAGAGGCACCGCGGCGGCGAGCGTCTCCAGCACGACATAGGGCAGCGACTCGGCGCGCGACGGCAGAACCACGGCCCGCGCCAGCGGCAGCGCATCGCGGATCGGCATGGGATCGTGGAAAGCGACGCGATCGGCGAGGCCGAGATCGGCCACCAACCTCTCGTAGGCGGCATGCTCGTCGCCGACGCCGACGATCAACGCCTTCGCGGTGATGCCGCGCGCCGCGAGGCCTTCGAGGGCACGGATGAAGACGTCGGTGCCTTTGAGCTCGCGCAGCATGCCGATGTAGAGGAAGTCGACCGCGTCCGGCGCGGGTAGGATCGGTTCGAACTCCTCGGGCATCAGCCCGTTGTAGGCGCGCACCGTGGGAACCTTCGGGCGGCCGATCTTCGCCTCGTAGGAGCGACGCTCGAAGTCGGAGACGAAAACCAGACCATCGGTCATACGCTCCAGAATCCGCTCGAGCGCGAAATAGACGCGGCCCTCGAGGCTGCGCGCGTCGAAATGCAGGCTGCCGCCATGGGGGCAGTAGATACGGATCGGGCGCTTGCCGGATCGCCAACCGAGCACGGTGCCGATCAGACGGGCGAAGGAACCGCCTTTGGACCCGTGGCCATGCAAGACGTCGGGTCGGAGCCCGGCGATGTGGCGCCACAGCCGGCGGGTCGATGCGAAATCGGAGGGAGACAGAGCGCGGCGCATCGGGAAGCGGGCGATGCCGAAGGCGAGCGTCGGCGCGACGTCGGCGATCCAGTCGGCCTCGAAGTCACCACCCGTCAGGCTGTCACAGACGATGCCGACCGAATGGCCGGCCGCCGTCTGCATCGTGGCGAGATCCACGACGTGACGGAAGATGCCCCCGATGGGCGCGCGCACGCAGTGAACGATGCGCATCGAACCGCTTTCCGACATTCTCGTCCCCGTCCGATCGCTCGGACACGTCCTCATTCCCTGCGGCGACACTGCGCCGAGAAGGTGAAATCGGAGTTGATGGGGGATGGCGGAGAACTTCGCGATCGGGGAATAATTCTGTTAGTCTTAAAGAATTCCGGCCGAAAAAGGTGAAGAACTCGTCCATCCGTCGTCGGGACCGGCGATGACCGGGCACGGAACGAGGGAAAACGCGTCAGAAGAAGCGTTCGCGCACGTAGAGCGTGTCGCCGGGGCGGATCGGGTCGGTGGCGGGAACGCGGCCGACGAGGACCTCGCCGTTGATCTGGCGGGTGACGTCGAGGTTCGACTGGTCGGCACGGGCCGAGTAGCCGCCGGCGATGGCGACCGCGGTCTGGGCGGTCATGCCGGCGACATAGGGATACTGACCGGCGTTCTTGACCTCGCCCATGATGAAGAAGGGCCGGTACTGGTCGATGTCGACGGAGACGTCGGGGCGCTTCAGGTAGCCGTTGCGCAGCTTGGCGGCGATCGCGGCCTCCAGTTCCGCCGCGGTGTGGCCGCGCGCCGCCACTCCCCCGACGAGCGGCATCGAGATGTTGCCGGAAGCGTCCACCAGATAGGTGTTGGTGAGATTGGCCTGATCGAAGACGGTGATGCGCAGCTTGTCGCCGGCGTCGAAGCGATAAGGCTGGGTCAGCACCTCGTGGAAGGCGGGATCGGGGCGCACGTAGTTCGAGCAGCCGGCCAGCGCGGCGGCCAACACGATCGCCGTCCCCAGTCGCAGAAACATGGTCGAAACCCTCGCCGACGTCATGCTCCGCACATTGGGTCGATATGGTTAACGAATGTTGAACGACAGCGGGTGACCCGGCTCACGCGCGAGAGATTAACCTCTCACTTACCTTAACGAACTCATATTCGAACAATTGGAGTCGGGAGACCCGTGGATGAATACGGTCCAGGTGACCAACGTCGACGACGTGACCATCGACCTCGGAGTGATCCTCCGAGCGTTGTGGCGCGCGCGGTGGCGGATCGCCGTGTCGACCCTGATCGCGGCGGTCGCCTCTTGGATGATCCTGTCGGCGATCACCCCGAGCTATCGCTCCGACACCCGTCTCGTCATCGAAACCCACGATCTACCGGTCGGCCCGCAGACCCGCCAGGGCGAGGCGGAGCGCGCCATCCTCGACGAACAGGGCGTCGGCAGCCAGGTCCAGCTCCTCACCTCGCGTGACATCGCACGGCGGGTGATCGCCGCACTCGGCCTCACCCAGGACCCCGAATTCGCCGGTGGGTCGACGTCGCTGTTCGGGCTCGGCGGCAAGGGGTCGGCGTCGGAGGAGCGGGTGCTCGAGAAGTTCGTCGAGCAACTCAACGTCTTCCAGGTGGAGAAGACGCGCGTCATCCAGGTCGAGTTCTCATCGCGCGATCCGGAGAAGGCGGCGAAGGTCGCTTCCGCGGTGGTCGACGAATATCTGAAGGCGGCCGCGGAGGCGAAGGGGCGGACGTCGGCGGAGGCTTCGAAGTTCCTCGCCACCGAGATCGAGCAGCTGCGCCGTCGTCTCGCCGAGGCCGAGGCCAAGGTCGAACAGTATCGGGCCGGTGCCGACCTCTTCGTCGGTCAGAACAACGTCAAGATCTCCGAGCAGCAGATCGGCGAGCTCAACTCGCAACTGACCGCCGCCAAGGCGCAGCGCTCGGAGACCGAGGCGCGGGTGCGCCAGTTGAAGCGACTGATCGAGAGCGGCGGCAATCTCGACACCGCCTCCGAGGTGATCTCGTCACCGAGCGTCCAGCGCCTGCGCGAGCGCCAGTCGACGCTCAAGGCGCGCGCCGCCGAGCTCGCCACCACCTATCTTCCCAATCATCCGCAGGTCCAGGCGGTCGCCGCCCAGGCCGCCGACGTCGAGACCCAGATCCGCGCCGAAGCGGCGAAGATCCTGGCGAGCTACGAGAACGACCTCAAGGTCGCCGAGGGGCGGGTGAAGCAACTCGCCGCCCAGTTCAACGAGTTCAAGTCGCAGGCCGCCAAGGCCGGCGAGGAGGACATCCAGCTCAGGGCGCTGGAGCGCGAAGCCAAGGTGCAGCGCGACCAGCTCGAGGAGTTCCTCGCACGCCATCGCGACGCCGTCGCCAAGCAGGTGGCGGGAGCGCAAGGTGCGGACGCACGGATCATCTCGGCCGCCACCGTGCCGATCAAGCCGTCCTTCCCGAAGGTGATCCCACTCACCGCGGCGATCACCGCGGCGACCTTCCTTCTCGCCTGTCTGTGGATCGTGCTGCGCGAGTTCGCGTCCGGCAACGTGCTGCGCCAGACGGCTGCTCCGGCCGTCGTGGCGGCGGATGCGGCGGAAGCGGCGGCGGCCGCGACCACCGTGACGCACGGGGCGACCGCGGCCCCCGTCGCCGCCGCGGCGGTTCCGACCGCCGGTGCGGCACCGGTCGACGGGCGCGTCACTTCCCACCGGCTCGAGGGTCCCGAGATCTCGGGGCTCCTGCCACACGACACCGCCTCGGCGTTGGAGAAGCAGGCGGCCGCCTCGCTCCAGCGTATCTGGGGCGAGATCGCGGCGGAGGCGGAGGACGGCCAACGCGTCGTCGTCACCTCGGCGACGTCGGATCACGCCGCGCACCTCGCCGCCCTGGCGCTGCTGCGCGTCGCCGCGAAGCGTGGCGACAAGGTCTGTCTCGTCGATCTCGCCGGCGACGGCGAGGACCTCGCCGATCTGGTCGGAGACGACGACATGCCCGGGCTCTCCGACCTCATCGCCGGAGAGGCGCGCTTCGCGGACATCATCTTCCGCGACCGCGGCTCGCGCGGCCACGTCGTGCTGTCCGGCCGCGAGGGGCTCGATGCCGACGACCTCGGCGGCGACGAGCTCGCCGGCGCGCTCGAGGCGCTCGATCTTACCTACGATCACCTGATCCTCGACCTCGGTCTGGTCACCGCGGATCGTGGGATCGCCGATCTCGTCGCTTCGGCCGATGCGGTCGTGCTGGCCGCCGACGGCTCCGGCGCCGACCCGCGCACCGCCAAGGCGCACGAAGCGCTGATCGCCGCGGGTCTCGCCTCGGTCCGGGTGCTGGCGGTCGACGACGGTGACGTCAAGTCGCTCGCCGACGTCGCGGCCTGATCTCTCCCCTGCCCCGCCCGCCGCCGTTCGAAGCGCCCTAATCCGAAGCGCCCGAATCCGCGGCGCTCAGCGATCGGTGGTGCCGGCGCGGCGGCCGGCGATGCGGGCGCGCAGGCGGACGACCAGCGGCCACAGGCGTTCGTCGCGGCGGATCGCCGCCTTGGCACGCCCGACGATCTCGCCGAGGCCGAGGAGCAGCCGCCCACCGATGGTGACCGGCAGCTGCAGATCCATCAATTCGATCCGTTCGTCGCACCAGCTCGCCTTGTAGCGTTCGGCACCGACGCCGAAGTCGTAGATCGCGAGACCACGTCGGCAGGCCGACTCGACATGGCGGAAGAACAGCGTTTCGCCGGGGCTCGCCCGCTCCAGATCCCCCTCGGCGAAGGAGGCGAAGAGGGCATGGAGCCGGCCGGCTCGGATCGAGGCGCCGATCACCGCGACGACCGCCCCGCCGGCTTCGAGGCGGGTCAATTCGAGGAGCGGCTCGGCGGCGCCGAGCGAATCGAGCGCCAGACGGCGGAAGGCGTCTCGCACCGCCGCGGCGGCGAAGGGATCGGAGATGCCGCGGGCGGCGAGTGCGGCGCTCTTCTGAGCGAAGAAGGCGACGAGCGTCGCCTCGACCTCGGCCGGTGTCGTCGCCGCCGCAATCCGATAGCCGCCGGCGGCGGCGAGCAGCTTCTCCTTCGCCTTCAGCTTCTTGCGTTTGTGGCCGGCGTTGCGGCCGGCGAGGAAGGCGTCGAAGGAGGGATCGAGGCGGACGGCGTGGCCGTCGTCGAGCGACGGGCGGCCGGCGAGCGCGGCAGCGAGCGGCACGACGATCCCGTCCCACCGGCGCGGCACCGCATCGAGGGCGTAGGCGGCGATGCCCTCGCTGCGGGCAACGGCGCGGAGACCGCGACGGATCTCTTCGGGGTCGTACGACACGGCGAGGTCGCGCCAGACGCCGAGGGCGTAGCTCGCATGACTGCCGGCGAGCCGCCGGGCGACGGCGAAGGGGCCGATCCGCTCGACCACCAGCGGCAGGAGGAATTCGGTCACCTCCCCTCGCCGGGCGCGAATCACGACCGGGCGGGAGCTCGGAGCGATCGCCCCGGCAGCGATCCAGGTCGAGACCCAGTCGAGGGACTGGAAGGGAAGGACGGTGCCGATCGCTTCCAGTTCCCGCCACGCCGCCGCGATCGACGCCGGATCGGCGACGGCATCGACCACCAGGGGCGGCGGCGTGTCGGGAACGGGCGGTGAAGTGGACACGTGGTCGATCCGTCGGCAACGATCGTCACGGACGACGATCCGGACCCGGAGCTTAGAGCATGTCGGGGGCGGGCTGAACCGGCGTGATCGCCGTCCGGCGGCGGCGTGTCGCGCGGAGCGACCGCGGGCTCACGCCTTCGGGCGGATCGGGGCGTACATCCACTTCACCAGCATCCCGGCGGGCAGGACCCACAGGAAACCGGCGACCAGGAAGTACACGAACTGGACCCAGCCGGGCTTGGTGGCGACGACGACGTCGCCGATCGCCATGGCGAAGAAGACGTAGATCAGCAGGCACACCACCAGGACGACGGACCCGACGAAGCGGCGAAGAGGTGAGGTCATGTCCCGCGTCCCACTGTAATGACAAATTGCGAGCGACGAACCGTCGCATGTCGCAAGCCCCGATGCGACCGGGGCGCGACCACCGGCGCGATGGTCGACCCCGATCGGCCGGTCTATATCTCGGATCGAGGTACGGAGTGAAGTCGGCGATGGAATCGGAGACGTTCGACCGCGGATACGGCACCGCGCACGCCCGTTCGGACGAGGGGTCGTCGCGTGCGGTGCGCCTGTGGCTCTTCGTCGTCGCGGCGATGGTCTTCGCCATGGTGGTGGTCGGCGGCGCCACCCGGCTCACCGGCTCGGGCCTGTCGATCACCGAATGGGCGCCGATCATGGGAGCGATCCCGCCGCTCACCGAGGCCGACTGGGTCACCGCCTTCGCCCGTTACAAGGAGATCCCGCAGTACCGGCTCGAGAACGCCGGCATGACGCTCGCCGAGTTCAAGGCGATCTTCTGGTGGGAATGGTCGCATCGCCTGCTCGGCCGCGCCATCGGCGTGGTCTACGCGCTGCCGCTCGTGTGGTTCCTGGTCACCGGCCGGATCGGACGCGAACGGCTGCCGCGCTTCCTCGTGCTGCTGGCGCTCGGCGGCCTGCAGGGCATCATCGGCTGGTGGATGGTGGCCTCCGGCCTCGTCGATCGGGTCACGGTGGCGCCCTATCGCCTCGCCGTGCATCTGACCCTCGCCGCGGTGATCTTCGTCGCGCTGGTGTGGACGGCCCTCACCTGCGGTCGGTCGTCGATGACCCGTCGGCGGTCGCCGGTGCTCAGGATCGGGGCCGGGGCGGTGCTGGTGTGGACGATCGTCCAGATCTTCCTCGGGGCGCTGGTCGCCGGCAATCACGCCGGTCTCGTCTACAACACCTGGCCGTCGATGAACGGTGACTTCATGCCGCCCGACCTGATGACCTGGGAGCCGTGGTGGCGGAACTTCTTCGAGAACCACGCGATGGTGCAGTTCCTCCACCGCATGGGCGCCTACGTGCTCTTCGCCCTGGCGATCGGACAGTTCGCGGTGGTGGTGGTCACGGCCCGCACCGCGACGGCGCGGGTCTCGGCCTTCGTTCTGGTCTTCGCCATCGCCTTCCAGATGCTGGTCGGCATCGCGACATTGCTGATGCTGGTGCCGTTGTCGCTGGCGCTCACCCATCAGGCGATCGCCATGGTGGTGCTCGGCGCGGCGATCGTCCATGCCGTCAGCGTCTTCGCCCCCGGCCACATCGAGACCACGCTCCCCGAGGTCGGCTGAAACCGCAGGGAGGATGGAGGCCGGTGCGAGCCGACCGCTCTTCCCCGCACCGATCGCTCGGCAGGTGCCGCGGCTCAGGCGCGGCGGATCTGATCGGCGCCGAGGACGGCGAGGACGATACCGGCGATGCGGTCGATCCACAGCCGTACCCGGCGGCCGAGGGCGTGGCGTACACCGGTGACCACCGCCACCACGCCGATCCACCAGCCGAGCGAGCCGCAGAGCACGCCGAGCACGGTCGCCGCCGCGACGGCGGGATCGAAGCCGGAGGTCGGGGCGAGCGCGGTGAAGACGGCGGCGAACATGACGATGGTCGGCGGGTTGGTCAGCGTCAGCATCACCGAGCCGAGGAAGGCGGCCGAGACCGAAGCGGCGGCGCCGACCTCGGCCGGCCGATCGGTGTCCTCGGTGAAGAAGGTCTTCAGGCCGAGCCAGATCAGGAAGAGGCCGGCGGCGAGGTGGAGCTGCTTCTCCCAGGCGAGGACGAAGGCGGAGACGCCGGCGAGACCGAGGGCGGCGACGGCGGCGTAGATCGCGTCGCCGACGGCGATGCCGGCGCCGGTGGCGAGCCCCCACCGCGGCCCCTGGGTCAGGGAACGACGCATGCACAGGAGACTCATCGGGCCGACCGGAGCGGCGACGGCGACGCCGATGCCGGCAGCCTTGAGGAAGAGCAGTGCATGTTCCATGTCCGAGCCCTCGCGCGGCGATCGATCGACCGAAAAGCTAAACGGTGGCGTCGAAGCCGGTCAAGCGGCGGCGCAGGGTCGGTCGCACCACCCCGAACCGAGTCGATCCTGCCGATCCGTCATGCTAGTGGTTCGATCGAGACGGGGGGCCATCGGTCTCACGAATCGGAACCAGCGATCCATCGACCTCCCGACCGGGGAGTTCGGAAGGTAGACCATGAGCATCGTCTGCAACGTGCGTGTTCTCGACGCCGCGATGACGGGGATACAGCGGTACACGCACGAGATCCTGCGGCGCCTGCCGACGGTGGACCAGATACGCCCGTCCCGCCCGGCGGTGGGCGTGCGCGGACATGCTTGGGAACAACTGGTGCTGCCGTTCCGGCTCGGCGGCCGGTTGCTGTGGAGCCCGTCCAACACCGGGCCGGTGACCGTCGGTCGGCAGGTGGTCACCGTCCACGACCTCGCCACCTTCGACATCCCGTCGGGATTCTCGCGGTCGTTTCGTGCCACCTATGCCGCGATCCTGCCGCTGCTCCTGCCGCGCGTCGCGGCGATCATCACCGTCTCGCACTTCACCCGCGACCGCTTGATGGACCGCTTCGGCCTGCCGGGAGAGAAGATCCACGTCACCCACCTCGCCGTCGACCACGACCGCTTCTTCCCGCGCGACACGGCGGCGATCGAAGCCTTCCGCACCACCCACCGCCTGCCCAGACGTTTCGCGCTGTTCGTCGGCGCCATGTCGGGGCGCAAGAACGTCGCCGGGCTCCTCACCGCCTGGCAGGCGGCGCTGGATCGGATCGATCCCGAGGTGGAGCTGATCGTCGCCGGCGGCTCGGGGCCGTCGCGGGTGCTGGAGGGCACACGGCTGGAGCGCCTGCCGCCGCGCACCCGACTGATCGGTCATGTCGCCGACCAGGATCTGCCGCTGCTCTACGGCGCGGCGAGCCTCTTCACCTATCCCTCGCTCTACGAGGGCTTCGGCCTGCCGGTGCTCGAGGCGATGGCCTGTGGCACGCCGGTGCTGACCAGCACCACGACCTCGCTGCCCGAGGTCGCCGGCACGGCGGCGATCCTCATCGATCCGCACGACCTCGACGACATCGCCACCGGGCTCGTCGACTTCTTCGCCGGACGCCACGACGTCGCGACGCTACGCGCGGCGGGTCTCGCACGGGCAGCGCAGTTCGACTGGAATCGCACCGCCGCGGCGACCCAGGCCATCCTGGAGGCCCACGTCTGACAGGGTTCGGAAGACGACGACGGCGGGACCCGATCGCCACCTCGCGACGTCGTGATGAAACGAAACGGGCGCGGCGACGTAGGGCAGAGGCCACTCCTTCCCCGTTCTCGCCGAGGATCGATGCCCGAGACACTCGCCCCCCTGCTTCCCTGGACCGATCGAACCGGCCGTTTCTCGACTTTCCGCGCCGCGGTCTTCGTCGCGATGTGGCTGCCGGCAGTGGATCTCGTGCAGCGATGGGCACGCGACGACCTCGGTCCCCGACCGCTCGCCGAGGCCATCCACGTCAGCGGCGACTGGGCGGTCCGCCTCCTTCTCCTCGCCGTGGCGATCACGCCGCTGCGTCATCTCGGCGGCTCCGCCCGGCTGATCGGGGTTCGGCGGATGATCGGGCTCGCGGTCCTCGCCTACACCGCGGTTCACGTCACCCTGTGGGCCGCCGACCTCGGCTTCGCACCGACGACACTCGGCTTCGAGATCGCGGTCCGCCCCTACCTGGCGATCGGCTTCATCGCGCTCGTCGGTCTCGCGGCGTTGGGCGCGACGTCGCGTGACGCCGTGGTGGCGCGCCTCGGGGCCGAGCGATGGAAACGTCTGCACCGGCTGGTGCACCCGATCCTGATCCTCGCCCTCGTCCACCTCTTCCTGCAGTCGAAACTCGACCTCGGCCAGGGGGCGATCCTGACCGGCCTCGCCTTCGCCGGGCTCGCGGTGCGGATGCAGATCGATCTGCGGGCGGCCCCCGGCATCGGGACGGTGGCGATCGCCGTGCTCACCGCCTTCGTCTTCGCCGCCGCGGCCGAGACGGTATGGTTCGGGCTCAAGACCGGTCGGTCGATCCTACCGCTGGTCGAGGCGAATTTCGCGTTCTCGGCCCGCATCGCGCCGGCGTGGTGGGCGGCGGCGATCGCGGCGGCGGTGACTTCGGTGGCGATCACGGTGCGGCGGTCGGTGGTGCGCCGATCACCGGGGCGGGAGAAGAACGATCGCTCATAGACGGAACGGTGGCGCCGTGAAATCGCCGCGTCGATCCGGGCCGTTCATGCCGCCGCGACGACGATACCGACGGGGCTCTCCTCGCGGTGAAGCGATCGTGACGAGGCTCTCCGTATCCGAGCCCGGACGTCGGCCGGCCGTGGAATGCCGAGCACTCCCGTGGCGTGAACCGAAGCGTCGGTTCAGAGAAAATTGACCATGCAGGGCGTCGGGCGGCGCATTCGGATTCATTTCTTAAGGTTCTCGAGAAAGCCTCGTCCGCCAGGAAGACGCGAGTCGCGGGGGGCGGCTCGTCGGACGAGGGACGGACCAGAGGTGTCATCACGAACGCCCGACCGGGTCGGACGCCCCCATGCGTCGACCAGACAGCACGGGACACGCTACGCCGTGGCGCTGGCGGTGTTGGTCGCCCTGACGATCTCCTCCTTCCTGATCATGCGCGACTTCGTCGTCGACGAGCGCGCCCTCGACGACACGATGAGCGCCATCGAGGAACTCCGCGTCGAACTCGCCTCGCAACAGATCACCATGCGCGACCTCGTCACCGAGGTGCGGCGCTCGGAGCCGGACGAAGTGCGGTTGCGTGGCCTGCGGCGCAATCTACGGGCGTCTCGTGAGCGCCTGGTCGTCGATCGGGCGATGCTCGAACGGGCGATGAGGAACAGCAACGTCGCCGCGACCACCTGGAAGATCCTGCGAGAACCGCCCTACAGCCTCGACAAGATCATCGCCGACATGTCGTCGGACGTCCGCGTCGCGCTCGAGGACACGATGCTGCACGAGGACGAGGAGATCGCCATCATCGCCGATCCGCGCGAAGACGGCTTCCTCGTCATCACCGATTCTCATGCCACAGCGGCGCGTCTCGCCGCCGAGCGGCTGCTCGGCGAGCTGCGGGCCGAGACGGACACGCGGAAGATCTGGCGCGAGGACATCCACACCTGGCTCGGCTGGGCGACGGTGCTGGTCCTGTTCGGCGAAGCCTTCGTCATCTTCTGGCCGCTGCTCGGCAATCTCGGCCGCGAGGTGCGGCGGGCCGACGCGGCGCAGAGCGAACTGTCCCGGTTGGCGCGGCACGACCCTCTGACCGGTCTGCTCAATCGCGCTTCGCTGATCGACGAGATCGACCACGCGCTCGCCGTAGCGGACCCGCAGGGCGACCGACTGGCGGTGATGCTGATCGATCTCGATCGGTTCAAACCGATCAACGACATGTTCGGACACGCCGCAGGCGACGGCGTGTTGATCGAAGTGGCGCGTCGCCTGGAGGCGGCGCTCCGGCCGGACGACGTGGTCGCCCGTCTCGGCGGCGACGAATTCGTGGTGATCCTACCCCGGGCGGGCACCGCCGACGAGATCCGTGAAATCGGCCTCCGGATCAACCGGTCGCTCGGCCGTATCATGGAGATCGAAGGCCACCGCTTCGCCCTGGGGGCGTCGATCGGCTGCGCCATGTGGCCGAACGACGCGCGCGACGTCGACGGTCTCCTGTCGGCGGCCGACCTCGCCATGTACCACGCCAAACGCTCCGATCTCGACGATCCGGTGTTCTTCGACGAGGAACTGCGCTCGGCCGTGGCGCAGGTGCGGTCGGAAGAGGCGGATCTCAGGCGGGCGATCGCCGAGAACGAACTGGTTCTCCACTACCAGCCGATCGTCTCGCTCGACGGAAAGGCATTGCACGGCTTCGAAGCTCTGGTGCGGTGGAACCATCCGAGCCGCGGCCTGATCGAACCGGACCTGTTCCTGCCGACGGCGCGGCGTGTCGGCCTGATGAGCCAGATCACCACCTGGGTGTTGGACCGGGCCTGCCGCCAGTATGCCGACTGGTCGGCCCAGGGCCACGATCCGCACTTCCTTTCGGTCAACGTGGCGGGCTCCTTCCTCACCCAGCCCGATGCGGTCGGCCGCTTGCTTGCGATCGCCGCACGCCACCGGGTCGACCCCTCGGCGCTGGTGCTCGAGATCTCGGAGCGGACGATCGGCGAGGAGGAGCGGTCCCCGATCGCCCGTCACCTCGCGACCGCTCATGCCGCCGGGCTGCGCATCGCCGTCGACGGCTTCGATCTCGGCCGCTCGTCGGCGACCCGGTTGCGTCGGCCGGAAATCGACATCCTCAAGATCGATCGCGACTTCGTCCGCGATCTCACCACCGCCCCGGAGACCGCGGCGATCGTCGGCGCGATGATCGAACTGGCACGGATCCTCGACAAACAGGTGGTGATCGAAGGGGTCGAGACCGCCGACCAGATCGCTCTCGTCGGTATCTGCGAACGTGCCTGGGTGCAGGGCTTCCTCTATGCGGCACCGCTCGCGCCGCCGGATGCGGCCCGTTTCATGGGCCATCACGAGGCCACCCGGCACCCGCTGCGACTGCGCGCCGCCGGCTGATCCCCCTCCCCGACCGACCACCCCGCCTCCGACCACCCGGTGCCGCGGCACCAGCGGACTCGTCCGCCGACCCGACGGAGCTCGGCGCCCTCTTGAACATTCGTCCGAGTACGGGCATGAGAGATGCGGGCGGTGCATCGCGCACATGCCTCTCCCTTTCCTCTCCTGTGCCTCGCGGCGACGGCGCCCATGACCCGGACCACCGCCAATCTGCTCATTCTCCTCGCCGCCGCGATCTGGGGCGCCGCCTTCGTGCCGCAACAGACGGCGATGGAATCGTTGACGCCGATGTGGTTCCTGGCGTTGCGCTTCCTGTTGTCGATGGTGGTGACGGCGCCGTTCCTGGCGCGTGAGCACCGGCTGTCGCCGACGCCGTTGTCGTGGCGGTCGTGGGGGCTGATGGCGGCGGTGGCGGTGGTGTTCCTGGGCGCGAGCCTGCTGCAGCAGTTCTCGCTCGTCACCACGTCGGTCACCAACGCCGGCTTCCTCACCTCGCTCTACATCCTGTTCACCCCCTTCGTGGCGATGACGCTCACCCACGAGCGACCGGGGTTCGGGGTATGGCCGGCGGCCGGGCTCGGCCTCGTCGGTGCTTGGCTGCTGGCGGGCGGGATCGGCGGTGCGACGCTGGTGATCGGCGACGTGTTGTTGACCGCCGGTGCGGTGTTGTGGGCGCTGCAGATCGTGCTCATCGGCATGGCGATGCGCCACCTCAACCGGCCGCTGCTGCTGGTGACGGCGCAATATGCGGCGATCGCCGTCTTCGCCGGGACCTGGGCGATGGTCCACGACCCGATCTCCTGGGAGGGCGTATGGGCTGCGGCGCCGGAGATCGCCTATGCCGGGGTCGTCTCCGGCGGCATCGGCTACACGCTCCAGGCTCTGGCGCAGCGCCACACTCGCGCCTCCGATGCGGCGATCATCTTCTCGGCGGAGGCGCCCTTCGCGGCACTGTTCGGCATGGTGCTGCTCGGCGACCGGCTGACCGGGGCGCAATGGGCCGGCTCGGCGGCGATCTTCGCGGCGGTCCTGATGGTCCAGCTGTGGCCGGCCCGCGCGCCCACCGCTGCCGGACATCGACGCTCGGCCGATGAAACCCGGACGCGGGTCGTACCGGCTCTGCCCGGCATCGGATCGACCGGACGAGAACCGGGACCGACGGCACCGTCCCGGTTCTAGTGCACGGATTCAGCCGGATGATTCACCTCGAGGCTTCGGCCGTGCACTAGATTCTTTTGTTGGTGCAGCGGCTTATCCAGTCGGATGCGGCCTTCGACCTGTTGCATCCGACTGGACCGGTGCACTAGGTCGCCGGCCACCAGGTGTCGGCGTCAGCATCTTCGGGCACGGGCACCATGCGCTCCAGCGCGTCGCCGGCCGCCCGGATAGCTTCGATCCGCGCGTCGAGCCGCTCCAACTCGGCCGCCCTCGCCATCTCGTCCGGCGTCCAGTTCGCCGCGCCCTTCCGCAACAGCCGGATGGCCTCGCGCGACCCGTTGGAGACGAGGATATCGAGATGGGTCGCGTCGCGAGCGCCCAAGAGCACCATCATCCGCCGCTGCGCCTCCCGGCGGACCGACTTCACCGTCTCCGCGGCGCGCCAGGCTGCGACGTCGTCCGGATCGAGCTCGTAGCCCTCCTCGGGCTCGAGCGGTACGCGCCGCGCGAGGTCGGCCGGGTCGCCGATGGTGAAGGCCAATTCCCCGTGCTTGTAGACGCGAATGTCCATGGCGAACCTTCCTCGATCACACGTAGATGCCTTTGACCGCGAGCATACTGACGAGCAGGGTGCCTGAGCCGTTGTCGAGCTCGCGGACGAACAGGAGATTGGAATTCGATATCGGCGAGGCGACGGTCGCCCCGATGACCGCCGTGCCCTGCATCACCGACCCGTCGTTCGGCGTGTAGGTGACGCCGAAGCTGCCGGCCGTAGCGTCCGGCGAGACGGCGACCTGCCCGTACCAACCGCCCGACGATCCGTTGGTCGAGATCGTCATGGCGATCAGCAGGCCACTCTGACGAAACGCCGTGGTGAAGAAGCGCTGCATCATCGGAGAGATGTCGATGGCCGCCACGTTGGTGTTGTTGATCACGCCGCCGAAGGCACCGATCGGTTCCCCGAGGCGGAGTTGATCGGTGCTCGACCAACCGGCGATGTCCGCGGCGTTCGTCACATAGAGGTTCGACGACGCGGTGGTCGACGTGGCGGCGCCGGCCCTCAGCCAGGCGCTCTGCTCCGGAGATTTCGAGGTATTCCAGACGTGGACGTAGGAGACGTGCTCCATGTAGTCGTTGTTGAAGAACTCTCGGGCACGGGCCTCGGTCAGCGTGATGCAGTCACCCGAGACGGACGCGATGGTGGCGAAGCGCGGAATCCCCACATGCGCCGCATCGAACCGCCAGATCGTCGTCACCCCGGTACCCCCCGGGGTCTGGACCAGCATGTTGGTGGAGGCGCCCGTCGGTGCGTGCCGCGTGCCGGAGGGAAACGCGGCGGCGCCGGTGGTCCGGTCGAGGCGGAGGCCTTCTTTCCAGGTCCCCCCATCGGCGGACACTTTGAAGTGAAGATCGTCGTCGCCGGCGAGCCCGATCTCGGCACGCCCGGACCAGTTGTCCTGGAAGACCACCGTGGCGGTCCTGTCTGCCGTGGCCTTGTTGATCTTGTGCCGGATCGACCCGTCGCCAGGGGTCACGTCGTCATGAGAGAACAGGACGGCATTCGACTTGACGGCGAGCCGATTGGTCGCGTCGGCGGTGGTGTTGACACCGGCGAGCGGAACCGGATTGACCGAGGTGAGACCGCTCGCATAGGCGATCCAATCCGCACCGTCGAAGACATGGATCTCCTCCTCGTCGCCGACCCAGGCGAGCCAGCCGACCTTCGGAGTGTGAAACGCCCAGGCGCCATCCTGATATGCGGCGATCACGCCATCCTTACCCGCCCAAACGCCCGTCGCGCTCGTCGCGACGATGTAGCGGCTGCCTTCGTCGGGGTCGGCGGGTGGAGCGGTGAGACCCGCGGTCACGACGCCGAGTTGGACGATCGCGTCGAGAGCCCGCAAGGCCTCGTTGTGGGTCACGTGTTTCTGCGCTTGCGCCGCTTCGATGATCGGCAGCTCGAGATTGGGGGTGTCGGCCATTCCGTCTCGCTCCTGTCGGCGAACCTTCACCGACGACTATGCGGCCGGTTCGGGGGGGTGGGGACAGATCGGGTGTTGTTCGACGGCGATCGGCGCCAAGCGAAGACCGACCCGTTCCCTCCGCAGATGTGCTGGCGCTCACCGTTCGGGTGCGGCGGTGTCGACGAGACCGGACGAGGTTTCGATCAGGCAGACGAAGACGCGAGGTGCAGGCGCGAGCTCGCGCCGCCTTCGCCATCACGATCCATCGCGTAGTCTTCACGAAGGGGGGGCGACCGGGTGGTTCCCCATTCCCCAGAAGACGCATGCGACGTGGTCTGCAGGCTCCTCGCCGGGGCGACCACGGCTCGCCGGCGACCCGCTCCCGACGGCCGGTGTCGTTCTCGCCGCGAAGACACCGAAATATGACGTCACGTCATCGGATATGCGCCTCCGGCAACCTGCGGGCTGGGCTCGGGGCTGCAAGGGTTGTAAGAAGCTTCGTGGTCGCGAGTGTCGGTTCGTCGCTTCAGCATGCAAGTGAGCCTTCGTGGATGTCGATTCTCCTGGTCTGCGGTGACGGAAATTCGAGGTATCTCGATGTGCTCGAGACCCTCCGGCGCGCCGGGCTCGCGCCTGCCGAGCCGTCGAAACGTGAAGGATTCGATCCTGTCGCACTGAGCGAGAGCGCCTGTGCCGCGAACGGGATCGATCCGAACGACCCTTCGAGCGTGTCGCAGGTCGAACTCGGCAAGGTCTGGCAGGCGCTGTCCGTGGACCTCATGCTCGCGAACCTGAAGCAGACCGACTGGGGGTGGGCGGACCCGCGACTGGTCTACATGCTCGAACACTGGCGCGATTTCGACCCGCAGGTGAGGTTCGTGCTGGTCTACTCCTCGCCCGAGCAGGCCGTCGCCGACCTGATCTCGAAGGAAGAGGCGGCTCCCGAACGGGTCGAGCGATGTCTGGCGCTGTGGGCGGCGGTCAATGCCGAACTGTTGCGGTTCCATCATGCCAACCGCGATCGCTGCCTGCTCATCAACGCTGCCGCCGTCGCCCCCGATTCTCGGTTCTTCGTCGGGCTCGTCCGCGATCATCTCAAAGCGAAACTGACGGCTGAGAACGTCGAACCGGTGGTGCGGACGGACCGCACGCCGCTCTTCGATCTCGTCGCCACGCTGTTGGTCGAAAAAGCCGACGACGCGCGCGAGCTCTTCTTGGAGCTGGAGAGCTCCGCCGACATCCCCGGCCGCCATTCGGTCGCGGCGACCGGCGGCGCTTCGGGGCGGCTCCACAACGTACTTCCCCAGTTCGACGATCCGCAGGATCTCGAACCTCGGGACCTCGCCATGCTGGTCTGGGAACAATACCGGACGCTACGCGATACCGCCGCGATGCGCGAGAGGGAGGTCGGGGAACTCTCGGCGGCCCACGCCGCGTTGGCCGCCGCCAAATCTTCTCTCGAGGGCGAATTGGCCGGCGTGACACGCGAACGTGACGCCATGGTCGCGATCCGGGTCGCGCTCGACCAGAAGCTCGCCGAGGTCTCCACCGAACGGGACGGCATCGCGCGGGACTTGGCGAGGGCCAACGCCGAACTCCGGGCGGCCCGCGACACAGCGGCGCGAAACGCCGTCGACGAAGAAGCCGCACAGGCGGCCGAAGCGAGGGTGCGCAAACTCACCGCCGAGAACGACCTTCTCGAAAAGAGGCTCGCGCAGCTTCAGGAGGAGCTCGAATTCCATCTTCGGACGTCGCGAAGCGCGGCCGAAGCGGTGGTGACGGAGACCGCCGTGTCCGTCACCGCGGCGGAGCCCGGACCGGTGTCGCCGAAGGCCGAAGCGGCCACCGTGGCCGACGGTGGTCCGATCATCGTCGACATGCGTGACGCCGTCGACGGCGAAGGCTGGTACCACGCCGAACAGGAGGGACGTTGGTCCGGGCCCGAGACGGTCAGTCGATTGCACCTCCCGAAACTGGCGCCCGGGACCTACGCCGTCGAATTCGACATCGTCCTCACCATGTCGCCTGCGATCCTACGGGGCATGACGGTCAGCCTCGACGGGGGTCCCCTGAAGCTTCGGGGCGACGCCCTCGGCAGTCCGTGGTGGCCTCCATTCGCGCGGAAGAAGAAGCCGCTGAATTTCCCGGTCGTGATCGCGACCACCGCGAAGATCACCAGCGGCGAATCCGCAACGCTGGAATTTCGCGTGCCGGAAACGATCTCGCCGTCGATCGGGGGGAGCAGTGACATGCGCCGGCTCGGTGTCTTCCTGCGCCGAGCGACGCTGGTGAAGACGAAAGGCTGAACCGGAGGGCCGTGTTCACCGTCCCCGGTGGACCGAAGCCGATCGGCGGGGAAGAAAGCATCACGACATGCCATCGAAAGCGGATGAGGATACCTGGTTCACTGTGCTCGGCCAGCTCCATCCCGTGACGGGATATCTGCTCGTCGGTGCCGGTAGCGGACGCACCCTCGACGGCTTCGGCCTCGAGCAGGCGCCACGTGCCCTGCTCGTCGAGGCGGAGGAAAGCCGCCTGCGAAGCCTCGAGGCGGTGGCGGAGGCGAGACCGGGATGGTCGGTCCGGTCCGCCGTGGTGGCGGCGACCGAGGGGCCGGTGGTCTTCCACCGCGCCGGCTCGCCGAACGAAAGCGGTCTCGTCGCGCCGGTGCGACTGAACAGATTGTGGCCCAACCTCGGACCGGTGGCGGAGCAGGAGCGGGCCGCGATCGATCTCGCCGCTCTCGTCGCCGGTTCAGCGGACGATTTCGCCGAAACCGTCAACTGGCTCCATGTCGATTGCCTGCCGGCACGCGCGATCCTGTCGGGTGCAGGTGCGTTGACGGATCGCCTCGATGTGATCGTCGCGCGGGCCCTGCTCGATGCGCATGTCGTCGACGACGGGGCCGATCTCGGGCTGGAGGACCTCGATCGGTTCCTCGCCGAGAAAGGCTTTCGGTCGATCGCCGTGTTTCCCGAGCGCAATCCGGGTGTCGTCCAGGCGGTCTTCGTCCGCGATACGAAGCGGTTGGTCGCGGAGATCCGGCGCGAATGCACCCGGTACGGGGAGATCCAGCGGTCGCGCCTCGCCGATCTCGAAGGCCTCGTGCGCAGAGTGGAAGCCTCCCGCGAGGCGTTGCGCGAGCGGATGTCTGGTGAGATCGAAGCGCTCCGCCGGACACTCGGCGAAAGCTCGGCACGGGACATCGAGCTCACGCGCCGGATCGCCGTCGAAGCCGACGCGAAGAACGCCGCGCTCTCGGCTGCCGAGCGCTGTGCGGTGACCGCCGAGGCTCTCACCAGGGCACGTGACGATCTGACCGCGCTGGCGGAAGCGCGCCGCGGCGAGATCGAGGCTCTCACCAGGGCACGTGACGACCTG